>VOFC01000764.1_pt1 | contig 254791 bp, 469 predicted proteins | sample 5384161 | NCBI WGS metagenome assembly VOFC01 (sample SAMN12384722, study PRJNA508395) | human gut metagenome | isolation source: healthy gut B | host: Homo sapiens
GCAATGTATCAAAAATTCCTTCAAATACTTTTTTTTATATGTATCATTAATTAATCTATTAAATGCTGAAAGAGCATCCCTTACATTTGATACATCAAAATCTCCTTTTTAGCGATCCATGTTGAAAACAAGTTATCATAAGATATAAAATATCCTATTTCATTCTGCATAGTTTTTACAATTCTTGTATTATCTTCTGATACAATTTTAAAATCTCCTGACAATCCCATTTTTCTTAATGTATTTTCTTCTTTATCCGATAAGAATTTATAAAATATAAAACCTAAAATATAATCTTTATATTCATTTGCTTCTATTTTTGAACGCATTTTATTAGCTGATTCCCATATTTTAGATGCTAATTGTTCTTTAGATGAATCTTTATTAATTATTTTTAAAGCATAAGTATTCCCTTCACTATCTTTGACTTTATAGACTTCGGAATTTCCTCCACTGGCATGTTTTGAAATTATTTCATATTCTTCAAGATAACTACTGTGTAGTTTTGATCCTTTTCTCATTAAACGTCACTCCTTCTTTTATTATTTTATTTAATATTTTCTTCAAACTTTATTGCAAAACTCAATAAATAATCTTTCTTTTGTAATTTATCAATCTACTCTTTTGGAATAGATTCAATACCATAATATATTCCAGCTAATGAATCCACTACTGCTCCTACTGTATCTGTGTCATCTTCGATATTTATTGATTCAATAATATCTTTACAATATTTGCATTTAACTTTATTTTCTTTGAATTACTTTATTATTTTTTTCATGTTTTCTTCTCTACATTATTTTAGTTATATACCTACACTTTGGAAAATTAGAGCATCCCATAAATTCTCCATATTTTCCATTTCTTTTGATAAGTTCTCCTCCACACCTTGGGCATCTATCTTTAAACTCTTCATCTTTATTATTTTTGATTAATTTGGCATTCCTTACATGATTTTTTCTTTCGTTTTTATCTTTTATATTTAGGTTATTTATAATTTCGTATAGTTCAGTTGAGTTTTCAACAATTTCTTCTTGATAAGAAAGTATTTTCTCTAATAAATCGTATATTCTAGTTACATTATTTGATTTAACTGATACCTTTGCCCTACTTGGAATACATACTAGAGATATAAACTTCTCTTCTGGCATATTTAATACTTCATGTAGGGATTTAACATGACCATAATTTTGATGTAACGGATTATTTATATAAAAATTTTTGTTTCCACTTTTTATTAACCATCTTTTATCATATTCGTTTCCCTTTATGTAACCGTTATATTGTTTTGTTTCAATAACAAACACACCATATTTCGAAACAACAACATGATCTATTTGATGTGTACTTTTTATCATTTGTTTTAATCATTACATCATTAATTACTAAATACTCACTTGGCAATTTTTTCAATTCTCTTTTAACCCAAAAATTCTCCGGCTTTACCTATCCACTTTTTATAATTAACACTTAACAAAATATCTACTGCTATAATTATCCATAACCATGGATTAAATAACCACTCCATTACATAACCTCTTTCCTAATTGTTTTTATTATATATTAGTTACGATAAAAAAAGCAATATAATGTTCTAATTTATAATTACAAAAAAAAGAAACCTTTTTTAAGATTTCTTCAATTTATCTATAACTAGCAACTGCAGTTTTCACAATCACATTCTTGGCAATTGCAATCATCTTCACAGTTACATTCTTCACAATTGCAGCCACATTCACAAGTTTCATCGCAATTACATTCTTCACATTCACAACCGCAACTGCATTTTTCTTTTTCTTCCATTTTTTTCACCTCTTTTTCTCTATTTATTATACTACGATTTTGTTTTTATTTAAATACTTTATGATTTTTTGTTCTTACTAATTTTTGTTCATTTTTATTTAGGAATGCTATTATTATATTTTGATTTTCATATATCATGTTTATAAAATCTATTATATCTATTTCACATTTAAATGTAAGTTTTCCTTCATAAATATCTTCAAAAACTATTTTAATTTCATTATTTATAGATGTTTCTAGTTTATAATTTCCATGTGATATACTATTTCTAATACCATTTATTATTACTTTGTTTTTAAGTGTTCACTATTTTCTTGTTCATAAGTAATAATTTCATTTAATCTTATATTCCACAAAGCAGCTTGCGCCTCTAAAATTTGTTTTTGAGTTTCAGTTTTTTGTTAAAATAGCAGATATTCTTTTTATGGCAATTGAATTTCCTTTTTGCTTAACGTTTTCTAAATTTTGGTTATCTTTAGCAATTTTACTTGATATTTCTACTATTTGTTTATTTTTACTAGCAATTTGAATTAAAACTTCATTTTTGATAGTTTCATCTGGTTCAAAATATAAAACATTTATGCTACTTAAATCTAGATTGCCATAATCTAAACCCGTATTTTCATTTTTACTATACTCATTATCATTTTTAAAAAGTGTATCATTTCCATATGAAAATAAACTTTGAAATAAAGCAATTTCAACCCCTACAAGTTCATTATAACTTATTAAGTCTACACTTTGTTTTTTTCTTCAATTCTTCTATAGTGGTTTTCTTATCTTTTATTTCAATCTTCTGTAGGTCAGAAATTAATAACAAATTTTTTAATAAAGAATTCAATAAATTAAAATTCTCTTTTCTTTTTATTTCTATTATTTTGGAAAGTAAATTTACTTGTTCTTTATACCCCATATCATCAGTTAAATTCATAAATGTTTCATCTATAGCTTGCTTAAGTATTTGATATGGTATTCTATCTTGTTTAACTTCTACTATATACTTTTCTTTAATTTGCTTTTCAAAATCCATTACTGTTTGATTTGATTGCGAGCTTTTGTAATCATCCAACATTAATTCAAATCTATCTCTTAAAAGCTTATCTATACTCGAATTATCACGACTTTTAAGTGTAATATTTTTAACCCTAAATGTTTTAGCAAATCTTAATAGTTCATCCTTATTTTTAAATGGTTTTGTTCTTTTTTTTTCTTTCTTCTTTATTTGAAATTAATAATTCTTTTTTGTAAATATTTTTATCTGGATTCTTCAAACTTGCTTTTTAAACATGAAACTATCATTTTAGATAGGTCACTTATGTTAACTATAACTTCATCACCATCAATATTAAAAATAACTTTATTTTCTTCTGCATTTAATTTAAAACTGCCGTGTGCTATTTTATTTCTTAATTCACCTACAACAGATGCAGCATCTTTAAACTTATGATTATCTATATAAAATCCATCACTTTTTTTAGTAACTATCATATCTACAGAACTTAGTAATTCATCATAAAAAATCTTTGTTCCATAGTTTTCTTTTGTTCCTTCAACAATATCTTCCTTAATAGCTAATAAAAAAACACAACTTACTAAGCTAAAACTTGCTATACTTAAGTATTTACTATCAATTATATACTCAAAATCTTGAACTTTTTCATCTAATATATTTGTTAAAATAATTGCATATCCTTTTATTCCACTATAAAGTGTTTTTAATGTTTCAGTATCCATAATTTTCCCCCATTGATGGGCTATATTTTACCACAATAGTGGTTTTATGTCAAATTTTATGCCAAAGAAAAAGATATTATTTTTTTTCTTGCTAGCACGTTTTTAGGAACTTTTTTAATACCTTCTTCTATTTCTTTAGTTAGTTCTTGATTTTTCTTATCTTCATAAGTTATTTTACCAGTTATTTCATGATATGCTTCTTTAATACCATCTCTTACTGCCCACTTTATTAAAAAGTAAACTAGTAAACATATAACTAAAATTAGTAAAATAATAAAAATACATTTACATCACTTAACATAGTCTATCTCCCTTCCTTTTTAATATATCCATTTTGTATAAGCATATTATCAACATATTTTTCCCAATTTATAAATTCTGGCTCTTGGTTTCTTTCTTTAACTTTGTCTAAATAATCTAAATATGCTAAGTAATAATGAACTATTTGACTTAGCAATAAAGAATCATTTTGTTCTAATTTTAAATATTTATCATATAGATCTGAGAAATTACTCATGGAAATAAATTTATCTAAATCTTTATTTACTACTAGTAATTCATAATAATATGCTCTTTCAGATTTTTCTTTTGATGATAATAAAGAATCATCTAATTTATTTTTAGATTGTTCACTATATTCATGTTCTAATGCTTGTCTTTTTACGTTTTCTTCTGCTAAATACTTACTTGTTGTAATTTTATATAATTCTGGATTTTCTTTTTGCATTTTTTCTAGTTCTTCAGTTAAAATAGCTTTTTTTTTCTGTTGTTAGTTCTTTACCTTCTCCATCATGTCCACGAGTAAGCATAGCAAGTAAAGCTGTTATTCTGTTTGCTTTTTCACTACCAAATAATTTTTCACTTATGGAATTTATTTCATCATCAAAGCTTTTAGTTATTTCATTTTCTCTAGCAGTTAAACTTGATTTTACAAAAGCAAAATCATTACTTAAAGCTGCAATTTTTAAATATGTCTCAGAAGATATGTAGCTTCGATATTTTTTCTAATAAAGATGTAACATTATTAAGGCTTTGCATTTGTCTTATAACTCGTCCTTGTTCTAATTTTAATGCATCTAATTTTGTTACATCTATTTTCATTCCTAATTCATTTTTCATAACACTACTTAATGATGTATAATCTAAATCTTTTGATTTTTCTACAAATTCATTTAATTTTGCTTCAATTTCTAAAGGACTTTCTTTACTAAATTCTCTTTGTCTTTCTAGTTTTTCAAATATACTAAGTAGTCCGATGCCTTGATTGCTTAGTGAATTATTAATACTTGTTAGATTTTTACGATCCTTAGACTCATGTAAAACATATTCTTTTTCATTATCCAAGTTAATTTCGTATCTAACAAAGTATGTTGATACTACATTCATTTCTTCAAATAAACCTAATTTTGTTTTGTTATTAATCTTTTAAAATTTTCAAGATAAGTATTCTTTTTTTGTTTGCTATTTGTTTTAATTCATTGTATATTTTTTTGCCCGTTTTCACTTAAACTATCTTTAAAAGTTATTTTTGATAAAATACTTTCTAAAACAACTGCTTCCATGTATTTTTTCCATGAATTTTTTCACTTCACTGACAATATCTTGGGCCTTTTGATATTTTGGACTACTTATACTCTTTGGATTCTTGGCATTTATTACTACCATATTTATACAATTCATAACATCATATATATTTTTAATATCAATAGTTTGTTCCACAAATTAAGCCTCCTTCATATGTTTATTATAACATTCTTTTCTTAAAATGAATAATTATATTGTATATTAAACTTGTAAATTTTATGTAAACTTTACTTTTTTCTTGGTTTATAATATCATCACTATTTATGTGACCTATTAATAGTGATGAATTTATATCACGGTTGTTAATATTTTCTTTAACTTTACTTTCATCATAATTTGCATAACAGTATTTACATAAATGATTACACGAATTATACACACCAATATCCACTAACTCTACACAATTACAAGCATCACCTTTACGCGCTTGCCACTTTTTATATGTTTTACCCGTTAGTTTAAAAGCAAGTTCTTTTGACATGCATTCGCCTTTGATAAATCCATATTCTGTTAAATTTCTTTCCTCAAAACATGTTTGTATCACCATATTGTTATCTTTGGCAATTTTGCTAAAATTTTCACCAATTAACTTATAATCTTCTTCAGTAAATGAACGATACTTTAAGTATGGTAGATTTTTTTCTTACATTTTTATAATTATCTATAAATGATACAATTATAGTCTTAACATAACCTTTTAAAAGACTACATAACTTTGTAAATGCTTTTTATGTGGTATTCTATACTGTATTTTTCACTTATAAAAATTGGGTCATATCTTACATAAATATTATCTATACCAACCCTTGTTGATATTTTTTGACTGCTTCGATTATTTTACTTTTTTAGATGGTAAATTTGGTTCTATATCATCTTTATATGGAGTTATTGTTACATGAAATATATATGGTATTTTAATATCACCAAGTTTATCTACGATAGGTATAGGATTTTTTAGTGCAAAAAACAATATTAAATCTACATCATCAAAATCAATTCTACTTACTAAATTTGGATTAAATGGATTTCTAACATCTACATATCCTTCTTTTAATCTATTTAAAAACCATTTTGAATAAAATGCTACTATATCTGTTCTACCACTTACATTTAGTATCATGACTAATCTCCTTATCTACTTTTTTATCAATTTTTGAGTTCTTTCTTCGTTATGATTATATTATTATAAGAATAATTTGTCAAATTTTGAAAAAGTTATTGACAAACTTCAAAAAAATATTAAGATTATACTAGCATGATACAAGTCATGCTAATAACCTGATCTCTCTTACGAATCTCAATGTGAAGAGATCAACCAAAACCCCCTGAAGAGAGCGAAAGCTCTCGTTTTTGTTTATTTTAGGGACTTTTTTAATAACTAAAAATGCTCTATGTGGCAGTTTATGTGGCAAAATTTTAAAATAGTTAAAAATTACAAAACACTTTTTTATTAGTATAATAAAAGAAATAGATAATCAATCTAGAAAATCTATTTCTTTTATTATATTTTTGTAATAATCATAATCTTGATAAGATTTATTATCTAAAAAAATTCTTTGGCATCAATGTTTGCTTGAGTTAATATATTAAAATCTCTTTTTTAAATTTGCAATTTTAAATGACATATCTCCACTTTGTTTTACTCCGAAAAGATCACCTTGACCACGTTGTTCAAAATCTTTTTCTGCAATATAAAAACCATCTGAAGATTCTTCCATTACTTTAAGTCTTTCATTATTACTTGAATTAGTTACTAAATAACAATAACTCTGAATATTGCTTCTTCCTACCCTGCCTCGAAGTTGGTGAAGTGTTGCAAGACCAAATCTTTCAGCATTATAAATAACCATCATCGATGCATTTGGCACGTCTATTCCTACTTCAATAACTGTGGTTGATATTAAAATATTTATTTTGTTTTCCCCGAATTCTTTCATAAGATTATCTTTTTCTTTTTGCTTTAATTTTCCATGTAAGATTTCAATTCTAACTTTGTTATTAAAGGCTTTATTTAGCTTTTCTTTTAATTCAATAACACTATTTAAATTAAGTTCATCATTTTGTTCAATTAAAGGAGAAACTAGGAATATTTGATGATTTTGTTTTAACTCATCATACATTTTAATTAAAACTTCCTTGATGTTTTTTTTTCTTCTTCTTCTATCTTTGTTATTATTTCTTTTCTAATATTTGGTTTCGTTTTAATTTGAGATAAATCTAAATCACCATAAATTGTTAATGCATAAGTTCTTGGTATTGGGGTTGCTGATAAATATAGTACATCTGCATCTCCGTTTAGTCCTTTGTTTTGAAGTAAGTTACGTTGGTTAACTCCGAAGCGATGTTGTTCGTCAGTAATTACTAAACCTAAATTTTTAAAATTCAAATTATCATTTAATAATGCATGTGTACCAATTACAATATCAATTTCACCATTTTCAATTTGAGTATATAACTTTTCTTTTTGTTGTTTTTGGTAAGACTTCCAGTTAATAAAGTTATGTTTATATCATATTCTTTAAAATATTCTTTGATGGACTCATAGTGTTGTTTTGCTAGTATTTCTGTTGGTGCCATAAATGTTGATTGATATCCACTTAGAAAATTTGCAAGTATTGAAGCAATTGCTACGATTGTTTTCCCTGAACCTACATCACCTAGAACAAGTCTATTCATTCTTTTATTTTCTTTCATATCTTTAAGTATTTCTTCAATTGTTTTTAATTGGTCTGTTGTTAATTCAAAATTTAAACTTGATAAAAATTCTTGAACTTCATTTTCATCAAAATTCTTTGGTAAGCCTTTAGTTATTTTATTAATATTTTTAAGTAATTTATTTTAAACATGTAAATGAATAGTTCTTCATAAATAAGTTTTAACTCACTTTGTTTTATATCATTTATATTTTCTGGTTTGTGTATTTTCTTTATTGCGTCATTTTTATTTAATAAGTTATATTTGTCATTTAAATATGTTGGAATATTATCATCAATATTTATCTTTTTTATTTAAAGCTGTTTCTATCATACTTTCTAGACTAGAGTTTTTAAGTCCTTCCGTTAAATGATAAATTGGTTCTATTTTTTTCATCTTCTATTTTAAATTTAATATCATTGGCAGTAAAAGTATTTTTTATCTTAGAATATTTACCTATTAAAACTATTTCTCTATCTGATGTTAAATTTTTTCTTTAAAAAAGCTCTGTTAAAAATAACTACTTTAAAATCATGATTATTGTTACTTGCTAAAAAAGTCTAAACGATTAAAGTTTCTTTTTGATATAGGCTACTTTTGGCACATTCAAAACTTTTGCCTTAATATAATAAGTCATTGTTTCATCGGCATCATTAATATTAATAAATTTAATAACATTATAACGATATGGATAGTATGTAAGTAACTCCTCCACAGTATTTATATTAATTTTATTTAGTATATTTATAGTTTTAGGACCTATTTTGGGTAATAATTCTAAGTTCATTTGTACCTCCGTCATAATTATAACAAATTTTTGCAAAAATAGCTTGACAAATTGTACTTTTTCGATTAAGATAGTAATCACCAATTCACTTAAAGAAGGCGAATTGGTGCTAGTATCACACTAGTCAACCCCTTTTTATTCTTTTAGGAGATTTCTTCGGAAATCTCCGCTTTTTTTGTTGATTATTTTTTTAGAAAAAGATAAAAACAAAAGGTTAACAAGCCAATAAAATAAATTAAAGCAAAAATTATAATTAAAATTTTGAAGATTTTTTCTATTTTTTATTATTTATAACTTTTGATATTGCATAACCAAGAAAACTTATACTTTCACATAATAATCCAAAGAATATAAATTTTGAAAGGAGGTCATGCACTTGATAAATGGTGTAAGTTAGAAACAAACTTGGTATTAAAGCCCCAATAATTATTATTAAATTTCTTAAATTTTCTTTAGTACTTATATGTTCTTCATTCCCTAAATTCTTTTTTGTTTTTAATCTTTAAGAATAAGTCATACATAATTAATACAAAGGGAATTAGACACCAAATAAAACCAAATATTTTATTATTTGATTTATTAAATAATATAGTTAATATTCCGGGTATCATAAGGATATAAATAAAAGGTAAAATAATTGTATTTTCATATTTATTATAAGGAAAATAATATGTAGACCAGTACCTTTCTTTTTAAATTTGGTATTGTTAAATTTGTGTCTGTACATTCTTCTAAAACTTCGTATATAAAAAATTGATTTTTTATTACATAGTAATGCTTGTTTTCTGTTTTATTACAGTTCTTGTATTTGTATTCTTTACCATTTTTAGAAATAAATGTACATATATTATCTTCGTTTTTTAAAAGATAAACTATTTCTTTTTTTAGGCTTATATATTAACCAAATTAGATACGTTAATGCATAATAAAAAAAAGAAAATAATACACATTAAACCTAGTAATATTTCTATAGTATATTTTTTTTATACATGCAAATAATGCATCGTAATCGTTTACACTTAAAATATTTGATTTTTTTTTATAAGTATTATACCAATTAATCCTAGAATAGTTACTAGGATTAATTTTGGTATAGTGTACTTTTTACTTCTTTTTTGTATTCATATTATTTTCCTTTATTTTGTGGTTATTTTTTTGTAATATTCATATCTTTTAATGGCATTTTCTTTTTTGCTCTTCAAGAACTTTATTTGCTAAATCTTTATCTTTAATTTTTAAGGCATTAAATCTTACTTCATTATCTAAGAAAGTTTCATATTTATCAAAATTAGGTTCTTTAGAGTCAATATGAGTTTCTCCATCATGTCGCATTAAAATTGTATATCCGCATTCTACTGCTAGTTTTTGTTCTTCACTTGATGTGGTCATACCAGTTTTAATTCCATGTTCAATGCATGGTGAATAAGCAATTATGATTGCAGGACCATTATGAGCTTCGGCTTCATTAAAGGCTTTTTATTGCTTGCATCATATTGGCTCCGAGTGATATGCTTGCGACATAACAATTTGGTATGCATGATGCAATTCTAAATAAATCTTTTTAGCAGTTCTTTTACCAAAGTTAGCAAATTCTGCGACTGCTCCAAGTTTTGTTGATTTACTTGCTTGGCCACCAGTATTTGAATAAACTTCAGTGTCTAAAACCAATACTTTAATGTTTTCATTTGAATGAAGTACATGATCAAGTCCTCCATAACCAATGTCATAAGCCCAGCCATCACCACCGATTGCCCAGACTGTCCTTGCAGGCACATAATCTATTAAATCATTTAATTCTTTTGGAAGTGTTTTTCCTTTTAATTCGGATTTAATTTTGTTAGTAATTTCAAAATCATTTTCATTTTCTAGCCACTTTGTAAATAAATCTTTTACATCTATTTCAACAGAATTAATTGTTTCTTCCATAATATGCTTTATTCTTTCTCTTTTTTGCTTGTAAGAAATATGAATACCTAAAGCAAATTCAGCATTATCTTCGAATAATGAGTTTGCCCATGGAATGCTATATGGTGTTGATGGAGTTGAACCTCCATAAATACTTGAACAACCTGTAGCATTGGCAATTACTAATTTTTCTCCAAGAATTTGTGTTAACATTTTAATATATGGAGTTTCTCCACATCCTGCACAAGCACCAGAAAACGCAAATAATGGTTTTTCTAATGCTACTCCCTTAATTGTAGTTGTTGGAAGTGGATTTACACTTTTTACTCCATCAAAGTCTATACTTGTTTTTTCTACTTTTTCAACCATTTTTAAAGCTTTTTTACCCATTTTTCCTGGGCAAGCACTTGCACATACTCCGCAGCCTGTACAATCTTTTTTCACTTATTTTTATAGAATATTTAAGCCCATCTTGACCAATAAATGGGATGCCATCAACATCTTCATCATTTGCTATGGCCCTGATGACAGCATGTGGACAAGCTAAAGCACACATTCCACACTCTATACAATTTTCAGATAGCCATTTTGGTACAATGTTTGAAATATTTCTCTTTTCATTGTTTGTGGTTGCACCTGGAAAACGACCAAAGGCATAATCCATTAGCATACTTACAGGTATTTCATTACCTCTTCGTTCATTTATCATATTTATAACATTATCATCAATTATGCTTATTGTTTCGTCATATTCATGTGTTATTTTAAGTTCTTTTAAATTTGATAAAGCTTCATGCATTGCTAAAATGTTATTGTTAACTATATCTTCACCTTTTGTGGCAAAAAGCTTTTTTGAATCTTCAAGCATTGATGTTGCATCTTCAACATTAAGTAAATTAAGAATTAATACCTCCATTATTTTACTTATTTTGCCTTTTAGATTATTTTTACTTGCAATATTTTCAGCATCTATATAATATACTTTAATATTTTTCTTAAAAATAGTATTTTTTACTTTAGTTGGAAGTAATTTGAGTAACTCTTCTTCATTTTTTATAGTGTTAATAAGTAGTGTTCCGTTTTCTTTTAAACTTTCTATAATATCAAACATTCTAAAGTAAATATCTTTGGTAACTACAGTTATCTCTGGATGTGTTACATAGTATGGTTCATTTATTTTGTTATCTCCATATCTTAAATGAGAGATAGTTACACCACCACTTTTTTTTAGAATCATATTCAAAATAACCTTGAACGTATAAGTCTTTGCTAGCATGTAATATTTTTAGTAAATCTTTGCTGGCGCTTACCATTCCATCACTACCAAAACCAACTATTTTTATTTCTTTGTTATCATTTTCTATTTCGATATGTTCTTCTTTTAAACTTAATTTTGTTACATCATCATTTATGCCAATCGTAAAGTTGTTTCTTGGACTTGTTTCTAACATTTTATAAACACTATATATTTCACTTGGAGTTGTATTCTTACTTGATAAACCATATCTTCCACCATAAATGTTTATATCTTTACCTTTTAGAATGCTGCATACATCTAAATATAAAGGTTCACCAGTTGAGCCTGCTTCTTTAGTTCTATCTAAAACTGCAATATTTTTAACAGGCTCAGGTAAAACATTTAAGAAATATTCTTTACTAAATGGTCGATATAAATGAACTTCAATTAAACCAACATTGCCTAGTTTATCTACTACTTCTTTAATTGTATCAGTGACACTGCCCATGGCAATTATAATGTTCTCAGCATCGCTTGCTCCATAATAATTAAATGGTTTATAATCTGTCGCCATTATTTCATTAATCTTCTCCATATAGTCATTTACAATATCTGGCATAGCATCATAATATTTATTTCTTGCTTCCATACATTGAAAATAAATATCTTCATTTTGAGCCATTCCATATTGATATTTCTTACCAACATTTAGACATCTATCCTTAAATTTATTGATTGCATCGTGATCCACTAAAGATAGAATTTTATCTTCTGGTAGTTCTTCAATTGTATTTAGTTCATGACTTGTTCTAAATCCATCAAAAAAGTGTACAAATGGAAGGCTTCCTTTTATAGCTGATAAATGTGCTACGGCTGCTAAGTTTTGAGCATCAAAAACACTAGATGATGCAAGTATACAAAATCCTGTTTGACGCACTGCATAAATATCTTGATGGTCACCGAATATTGATAAAGCATGAGTCGCTAAAGAACGTGATGCTACATGTATGACAGCAGGTAACATTTCCCCAGCTATTTTATACATGTTTGGTATCATTAAAAGAAGACCTTGACTAGCTGTGAATGTTGATGCTAAGGAACCTGATAAAAAGAGCACCATGTAAGGCACCAGCAGCTCCGGCTTCTGACTCCATTTCTAATACTTTAGGTTTATCATTAAATATATTAAGCAAATTAGTGCTTGTTAAAGCATCAATATTTGATGCCATCGGACTTGATGGTGTTATTGGATATATACTGCATACTTCACTAAAGTAATATGCTACTTTACTACAAGCATTATTGCCATCTACTATTTTTTTTTTCATTTTATCACCATTATTATTATAAAATAAAAAAGACTAAATAACTAGTCTCTTTTTAATTTTTCTTCAATTCTCATTAATCTATTGTATTTTTGCAATTCGTTCACCACGACACATTGAACCAGTTTTTATAAATGGTATTGCTAAGCCTACAGCTAAATCCGCAATAAATGTATCTTCGGTTTCACCACTTCGATGTGAGATAATTGTTTTATAATTATTTTTCTTAGCAAGCATGATAGTTTTAATCATTTCACTTACTGTACCTATTTGGTTAGCTTTTAGTAAAATGGCATTACCAGCATGCATTTCTATTCCCTTTTCTAAGTATTTTTCATTTGTTACAAAGTAGTCATCTCCGACGATCATAATGCGACTTCCTACTAGGGATGTAAATTTAGCGAGTGTTTCAAAATCATTTTCATAGAATGGGTCCTCAATACTTAGAATTGGATATGTATCTATTAATTTTTCATAAAATGTTATTAATTCTTCACTAGTAAAATTTTTTCCATCTAGCTTATAAGTATTTGTTTCTCTATCATAAAGTTCACTAGCTGCCACATCTAAAGCAATAAATATATCTTCACCTGGTTTATAGCCAGCTTTTCTAATAGCTTCCATAATAAAATCTAAAGCCATTGTATTATTATTTAAATTTGGAGCAAATCCACCTTCATCACCAACACCTACAGCAAAGCCATTGATACTTAATAGTTTTTTAACGCATGAAATACTTCAGATGCTGCCCTTATTCTTTCTTTAATACTCTTCATAACAGGCATAATCATGAATTCTTGTATATCAATATTATTTACAGCATGGGCACCACCATTTATAATGTTAATCATTGGTATAGGCATTGTTACACTCTTGTTTGATACATATTCGTAAAGTTCTTTATCATTTGCTTTAGCTAAGCATTTTAAACATGCAAGTGATACAGCCAATATGGAATTTGCACCTAAGTTGCTTTTTGTTTTCGGTGCCATCTAATTTTATTAAATAATTATCTATACTTAATTGGTCTGCTTTTTTTTCCTATTAAAGCTGGTCTAATTATGGTATTTACATTACTTACAGCTTGAAGTACTCCTTTTCCTTCGAATCTTTTTGGGTCTTTATCACGAAGTTCTAAAGCTTCTCTGGAACCAGTTGATGCCCCGCTTGGAACAGATGCTGTAGCAGTCACTCCATTATCTAATGTCATGTCAACTTCAATAGTTGGATTTCCTCTGCTATCTAGTATTTCTCTAGCATGAATGTCTTTTATTAACATTTTATCCCCTTCTTCCATAATATTAGTATATCAAAATTTTGACAAATTAAAAAGTAAAACGATTAATTTTACTTTAAAGTTTACTTTTCTTTACCAAAATATTTCCATTATTTCTTTACTTCTATTTTTGAATAAAATAGTATCCATAAAATCAAGAATTCCTGTAATAATTAGGAATGCCCCGGCAAGTTTTGTAAGAGTTAAACTTGCAAAAGGATTAAATATTACAAGAACACCTACAATAGCCACTAAAATACCTGTTGCAAGTGTTATTAACCAAGAGTCTTCATTACCTCTCTTTAACCATAATGCATAATTTACTTTACTTGCGCCATTAACTATCATGTAGATACCAAGACATATTGTTATGAATTCAACTACACTTGATGGCACTAAAATTATAACTACACCTAGAACTGCATAAATTACACCAAATACTAGATTTAAATTATATAATTTAGCTCCTTCACGATGAAAATACTTATAAATTGAGTTTATTCCTTCGATAAGGAAAAAATGATACCAACAATTATACCAAGTACTTTTCCACTTAATTCTGGAACTAATAATAAAACAATACCTGTGATAATTGTTATTAATGCTGTTCCAATCGAATACCAAATCATTCTTTTTGTACATATTTTCAATACTATTTCTTAAGCCATTTGCCATTTTTATCACCCAATTATATTATACATAAAATAGTACGTTTTAGCAACAATTTTATAGATTTTAACGTCAATTTATGGTATAATGTTGTCTTACTTATGAGGGAGGTTTTTATATGAACTTAAAAGAAATGTCACTTGCAGAATTTAAAGAATTTGCTAGTACTCATTTTATTGGTAACTTTCATGAGTCAATTAACTATGCTTTAATCAAAGCTGAAGAAGGTTTTGAATATGAATTTATTGCTTATGGATCTGATGATATTGTTGGAGCTGCCTTAATTCTTTATAAAAAATTGGTAATATTTATTTTGGTTACTCACCTCGTGGATTTTTAATTAATTATTTTAATGAATACTTACTTGAAGAATTTACAAGAAAAGTTAAAGAATATTATAAAAAAAAGAGGTTTTGCTTTTATTAAAATTAATCCTGAAATAGCTGTAGCTAAGTTAAATAAAAAAAACTATGAACTTTGAGTATAATGAAAATTATAGAATTATAGATAATTTAACTAAATGTGGATATAAAAAACTTAAAAATAATATGAATTTTGAATCTCTTTTACCTAGAATAAATGCCATTGTTAATATGGAAGGTTATAATCATACTAATTTATCTAAAAATACTAGAAATAAAGTTAAAAAAGGACTTAGAAAAGGGCTTATTCTTGAAAAAGCTGAACCTGATAAAATAAGCATTTTTTATAAATTTATTAAAAAATAAAATTAATAGAGATGAGTATTATTATAATGATTTTTTATAATGTATTTAGTAAAACTGCATATGTTGATTTATTGCTTGTTAAAGTTGATTATAAAAAGTTTTTAATTAATGCTCAGAATTCTTATAATTTGGAACTTAGAAGAAATGCTGAACTTAATAATAAATTATTAACAAATAATAATGCTAATGTTATAAATGCTAAAATGAATTCAGATAGAGCACTTCTTGCTTACAAAAATGATATTGCTGAAGCTTCTAAAAATTTAAATACAGGTTTAGAAACTTATGTTGCTGGGGCTCTAGTTATAAAATATCAAAATAGAGTTATTATTCAAATAAGTGGTTTTGATAAGTCATTATCTAGATTTAGTGCTAACTATTATTTATATTATGCTATTATTAAATATTATCAAAAGAATTATAAATATTTAGATTTAAATGGGATTACTGCTGATTTATCAAAAAGATAATCACTATTATGGATTGAATAGATTTAAAATGGGATTTAACCCAGATGTTTATGAATATATTGGAGAATTTGATTTAGTTATAGATGAAAAAATTATATGATAAATTACTTAAAAGTGGTGCATTAGCTAAAGAATTTAATAAATAAAATAAAGACTATACCATGACATTTTGGTATAGTTTTTTGTTTCAAATGAGTTGATAATTATGTCCTGATATAATCGCGGTTGATGCATCAAGTGGATCAGAGTCGCCAACATTTAAAGCTACAGCATTTTGTCTATTAGTTATTATTTTTTTCTAAATAACTATCACCATCTAAATCAACTTCTTCGATTTGATAGTAATTGCCCGTATTATATGAACTATTAACCCATTCTTCCCACGTCATATCAGGATCTGCATAATATGTAGTTCCACCTATTGTAAAGGATATTGTTGGTGTTTCTTTATCAAAATAAACATAACATTTATCTGACATGTTGCCACTCATTAGAACTTTTTTGTTTATATCGTCCCAGGAAAGTTCCCCATCATTTTCACATTTTGATAGTGTCGAATTAAAAATGTATCCTTCTGTTGGCCAACTATCACGCGTAGTCATTTCATAGTTTCCAGAGCCGGCTTCTGTTTCAAGCATCATTGATATAGCATTCTCATGCTTTCTTACTGTGATTGTCGCTTCTTCTTTTAACTCTTGAAAGTAATCTTTTTTCTGCTATTAGGTAAACGTTTACCACTAGTTGTAGTAATATAATTATAACAATTAAAATTTTTGTTTTTGATTTCATGCACACCTCTTTATTACCGTTTGGTATTATTTTTAATAATTATATAACTATTTGGTATTAAAGTCAAGATAACCAATTGGTTATATGTCAATATTTAGATGGTGATAGAAATGTATATAAATGTAACTAGATTAAAAGACATAAGGAAAGATAGAGATTTATCGCAAAAGGATATAGCAAAAATACTAGGGACTTCTCAAGTTCAATATAGCAGATATGAAATGGGTATAAGATTACTACCAATAGATAAACTTGTGATACTTGCAAATTATTATAATATATCCACTGATTACTTGCTTGGGCTTTACAAATGAAAGAAAACCTTATCCAAAAGCAAAATAAAAATGTTAAAAAACCAGTAATTAGATTTACTAATCACTGGTTTTTATTAACTTCTTATATGCTTTTTCCAGTATATTTTCTTTTCTAAATAAAATTGATTTTTTTAAGAATTCTTTTCCTTATATCACTCATGTATGGAGTTTCATCTATTATTGAGTTTATTTTGCTCATATCAATTTTAGGATATATTCTAAGTAATGCATCGTTTAAGTCATTGATATTTTTTAGATAAAATTCATTATAGGTAAGTTTCTTTGAGTCATATTTATATACTGGATAAATGCTAAATACTGTATTTTTAAAATCTGTTTCTGATTTCATAATCTCTTTCATTTTTTTTCATCACTTAAAAGTGGATGAAGTGTTGAACCACAGTCATATATCGGTGCAAAGTCAATATTGTTATAAGTAATAATGAAACCAAAATTTGATAAATGTCTGTCTACATTACCAATAAGGGTATCAACAACAAACATATCCCAGAACTTGATTATCATATTTTTTTTATCACAATTTAATCTAGAGAATTTAGTTCCGTTTTCAAGTGCAACTGGAGCAATTAACTCAACAGTCATTTCTACGTTATCACCAGGCATAACCATTTCAACACCTTCAGGTAATTCAATAACACCTGTTACGTCAGTAGTTCTGAAATAGAATTGTGGACGATAATTTGAGAAGAATGGTGTATGACGTCCTCCTTCTTCTTTAGATAGAACGTATACGCTTGCTTTGAATTTTGTATGAGGTGTAACACTTCCTGGTTTAGCCAAAACTTGTCCACGTTCAACGCCATCACGAGCAATACCACGAAGTAAGCATCCAGCATTGTCACCAGCTTGAGCATAGTCTAGAGATTTTCTAAACATTTCAATACCAGTAACAACCGCTTTAGTTGTAGGTCTTAGACCAACGATTTCAACTTCGTCGTTAAGTTTTAAGTTGTCCACGTTCAACACGTCCAGTAACAACTGTTCCACGTCCTGAGATAGTGAATACGTCTTCAATACTCATTAAGAATGGTTTATCAGTATCACGAACTGGTGCATCGATATAAGAATCAACAGCAGCCATTAAGTCACGGATACTTTGAGCAGCAGCTTCATCACCTTCAAGGGCTTTTAAAGCACTACCACGAATAATAGGACATTCAGAATCATATCCATATTCTCCTAATAATTCTCTGATTTCCATTTCTACTAAATCAAGTAGTTCTGGATCATCAACTTGGTCACATTTATTCATGTAAACAACGATTTTAGGCACACCAACTTGACGAGATAACAAAATGTGTTCTCTAGTTTGTGGCATAGGACCATCTGCAGCAGATACAACTAGGATAGCTCCATCCATTTGTGCAGCACCAGTGATCATGTTTTTAACATAGTCAGCATGGCCTGGGCAGTCAACGTGTGCATAGTGACGTTTTTCAGTTTCATATTCAACATGCGCAGTGTTGATAGTTATACCTCTTTCTCTTTCTTCTGGAGCTTTGTCGATATCAGCATAATCAACAAATTGTCCAAAGTATTTTGTGATCGCAGCAGTTAATGTTGTTTTACCATGGTCAACGTGTCCAATGGTACCAATATTAACGTGTTCTTTTGAACGATCGAATTTTTTCTCTTGCCATATAATAATTTCCTCCAATTTTTTCTTATATTACTATTATATTTTATCTAATGCTTGAAGATTTTTCAAGTATTATTCTTAATTTATGCTGTTTTTTCTTTATAATTTCTTCAGCAATATTTTTTGGAACTTCTTCATAATGGTCTAAAGTCATTGTGAAGTTACCACGTCCTTGAGAGTTTGAACGTAAACTTGTAGCATAACCAAACATTTCTGCTAGTGGAACCATTGCATTAATTGATAAAGCATTTCCACGAGATTCATTTCCAAGTGGTTTACCACGTCTACTAGTTAAATCTCCCATAACATTACCCATATATTCTTCTGGAACAACAACTTCTACTTTCATTATTGGTTCAAGTAGTACAGGTTTGCACTTATTTTTAGCTTCTTTTAAAGCAAGTGAAGCTGCAATCTTAAATGCCATTTCAGATGAGTCTACATCATGGTATGAACCATCAAATAATGTAGCTTTAACATCTACCATTGGATAACCAGCAAGGATACCACCAGCCATAGCTTCTTGTAATCCTTTATCTGTTACAGGTATATATTCACGAGGAACTACACCACCAACGATAGCATCAACGAATTCATATCCCTTTTTCAGGATTTGGTTCAAATTTAACCCAAACATGTCCATATTGTCCACGTCCACCTGATTGTTTAATGTATTTACCTTCACAGTCACCAGGAACAGTAATAGTTTCACGATAAGCAACTTGAGGTCTACCTTTATTACAATCTACGTTAAATTCTCGACGCATACGGTCAACGATAATGTCTAAGTGTAATTCACCCATTCCAGATAGAACTGTTTGACCTGTTTCAGAATCAGTTTTAACTCTTAGAGTTGGGTCCTCTTCAACTAGTTTTTGAATAGCAATAGCCATCTTATCTTGATCGTTTTTGCTCTTTGGTTCAATTGCAATATCAATAACTGGATCTGGGAATTCCATACCTTTCATGATACATGGGTTCTTTTCATCACATAATGTATCAGCAGTAGTAGTATTTTTTAGACCAACTGCTGCAGCGATTTCTCCTGCATAAACTTCAGTTATTTCTTTTCTTTGGTTAGCATGCATTTGTAAGATACGACCAATTCTTTTCTTTTTCGTCTTTAGTTGAGTTTAAATATATGAACCACTTTTTAAAACTCCTGAATAAACACGGAAGAATGAAAGTCTACCAACGAATGGGTCAGTCATAATCTTGAATGCTAAAGCAGTAAATGGTTCAGAATCACTTGGATGTCTTAATACATCGTTTCCTTTTGCATCAGTACATTCAATGGCTTCAATATCAGTTGGTGCTGGTAGGTAATCAATAACAGCATCAAGTAAAGCACGTGTTCCTTTGTCTCCTAGAGCATCAGCACATAATACTGGGAAGAAATCAACAGATAATGTACTTTTCTAATAGCAGCTTTTAAGTTCTTCAACAGTTATTTCACCACCATCAAGATATGTCATCATTAAGTCTTCATCAAAATCAGCAACAGCTTCAATTAACTTAGTTCTATATTCTTCAGTTTTTTCTACCATGTCTGCTGGGATTTCCATTTCAGTTAATTCTTGTTTTTCAGTTCCATCATATTTGTATGCTTTTTTAGTAACTAAATCAATGTAACCTTCATAGAATTGTTCAGCACCGATTGGTAACATAATTGGAGCAGCGTTAGCACCTAATCTACTTTTAATTGTATTCAAGTGAATAGTAGAAATCAGCACCCATCTTTTCCATTTTGTTAGCACAAATCATTCTTGGTACTTTATATTCATTTGCTTGTCTCCAAACAGTTTCAGTTTGAGGTTCTACACCTGCTTGAGCATCAATTAGAGCTATAGCACCATCTAGAACTCTTAAACTTCTTTGAACTTCGATAGTAAAGTCTACGTGACCTGGAGTATCGATAATGTTTAATCTATATCCCTTCCAGTGACAAGTAGTAGCGGCAGAAGTAATTGTAATACCTCTTTCCTTTTCTTGTGCCATCCAGTCCATTTGAGATTCACCTTCATGAGTCTCACCAATTTTATGAGTTATACCAGTTAGGTATAAAATTCTTTCAGTAGTAGTTGTTTTACCAGCATCTATGTGGGCCATGATACCGATATTTCTTAATTTGTCAATTGAAACGTCTCTAGCCATAAGCAATTACCATCTATAATGAGCAAATGCTTTATTTGCTTCTGCCATTCTATGAGTATCTTCACGTTTTTTGCAAGCTCCACCAGTACCGTTTGAGGCATCTATGATTTCGTTTGCAAGATTAATGGCCATTCCCTTTCCATTTCTTAATTTTGCATAATTAACTAACCATCTTAAAGCTAGTGTTTGAGCTCTTTCATCATTAACTTCCATTGGAACTTGATAGTTTGAGCCCCCAACTCTACGAGATTTAACTTCAAGAGCTGGTTTGATATTTTCTAATGCAGCACTATAAACTTCTAAAGCTGGTTTTCCAGTTTTTTCAGCAACTATATCAAATGCTTCATATAATATTTTTGAGCAGTTCCTTTTTTACCATCTTTCATGATTTGGTTTACTAATTTAGTAACTACTTTTGAATTATATATAGGATCTGCTAAAACATCTCTTTTAACTGCACGTCTTTTACGCATTTAATTTTCCTCCTATTCTATTATTTTTTTGTCTTTTTAGTTCCGTATTTACTACGTCCTTGTTTACGGTCTTGAACTCCGTGAGTATCAAGTGTACCTCTTACGATATGATAACGAACACCGATTAAATCCTTAACACGGCCACCTCTTACTAAAACAACACTGTGTTCTTGTAAATTGTGTCCTTCTCCTGGAATATAAGCATCGATTTCTTTACCATTAGAAAGTCTAACACGAGCATATTTTCTTAATGCTGAGTTCGGTTTTTTAGGTGTTCTTGTACCAACTTTAGTACAAACTCCTCTTTTTGTGGACTCTTTGCATCAGTTTGTTTCTTTTCTAGAGTGTTAAATCCAACATTTAATACTGGACTTTTACTCTTTCTTGTTTTTTTGCTTCGATTTTTCTTTACTAATTGATTGATCGTAGGCATTTATTTTCGCTCCTTTCCATTAACACACATCCTGGTGTATCGAACATTGTTTTAAACTAGGTTCTACCTAAGCAGAACCCGTCTTTTCAAAATGCAAATATACTATAACATTAATATGATATGTTTGTCAAGAAAAAATAATGATTTTTGGGTTAATTTGTTGTGCTTTTTATCACACACTGCTTTTAAATCTATAAAGCTTTTTAACAATTGGATTATAATCTACACCTGATAAATCCTTTTTCCTTTTTTGGAGGCAATGTATTTTGTTAGATACATACACTTTACTAATAAGTTATACTCCGATAAAAGTGCTGGCTTGCTGTCTAATACAATTACTTCTTTATAGTATTTAGTTAATTCACTTAATAATAGTTTATCTAAGTCTGTACCTAAATTAAAATATATTGCTATGTTATTGTAATTTTTTGATAATGTACTTCTACCATGACAATATGAATACTTATCATGAATTACAGGAATGCCAATACCAGCTTCAACCATCGTAGATTCTAAATATTTGCTTGCTGATAATGTTTCAAAACCTGTAAAGATTTCAAAAGCATCACAATTTACATCAAAATTATAATCATATTCTTTCGTACTATCAATTATTCTTTGATAATCATTATCCAAATAATAATTTAATAATATTGCACATGGTATTAATGTTGCTGCTAAAGATATAAAACTTTTTTTCTGGATCTTTACAAATATAATTTAAACTAATTACACAGTTTTCATTATTTTCCTTACTAGATAACAAATAATGTCTTAGATTGTTATCGAAAGCTAATTCAACGCCAAAGTTTGCTCCAGAGTAACTACATGCCAAAAATATTTTTATAGCCGTTCATAAACTCTTTAAAATATTTTAAATCCCTTGGTTCTACACATTTTGTTATAATCAAATTCTTCATAAGTAATATTTTCGATGCAAACGAAGCAACAATACTTGAACCACCTACCCCCCGATACTAATGTTGGGTCTTTAATTTTACTTAGTAAATAATTTAATTTTTCTAAGTCAGTATCATTTAAACTATCAACAACCCTATTATTCAATTTTTTGAAATTTTCGTTCATATTCTTTTCCATAAAAAATCCTCCTTAAGTAATTTATATCACTTAAAGAGGAAGTATTTGGTCTACTTAAAAGTTTCATCTAAAAGTTCCATTTTATTTATTCTTTTAAGTTCAAAATGTCTTAAATCTTGACGAAGTTCGCAAAAGGCTGCACATCCCCATCCAGAATTATATAAAAATAAATCATATGGCCTTATAATTCTATTTAAATTTCCATCGGTAAATGAATAATAATTTATTTTTACTTTTTTTTTTTTTTTATAGCCTTATTTAATATATTATAATAATTTTTAATATCATCTTTTAATTCAATATTTTCGTTTTGAGATTCAAAATAGATTCCATGAACTTTATCAGCTATTATTTGTAATTTTTCTTTATCGTCTTTATTTACTTTTAAGTTTTTTAAAAATTCATAATTTTCTTTAGAAAATTTGCGTAAAAGGAATTTTAATACTTTGATTTAAAACATAACCTCCATAAGGTCCCATGATGCTATCTATAAATATTCCTGCTTTTTCAAGTTCTTCCTTGTAACTTCTAACCATTCTTTCGGATACTTCAAGTTTTTCTGCTAGTTCCTTTATATTGTATTTTCTACCATTTTCTAAATATTCAAGCATTAATAAACAATTTGATATTTTTGCCATAATTAGCCCCCACATTTAAATCAAAAGCAGATTTAAAAACTGCTATATAGTTTATATATTAGATAAGCTGCAAATAGTAATGCTAGCAATAAGATTCCACTTAAAACAAGCATTTCTGTTAACCCCCAGCCTCTATTGTCTTTTAGTTTACTATTTATATTTTTAAGCATATTTACCACCTGTAAGCTTATTATATTAAAAAATGATTATAATTGTCAATTTATTAAGTTAAAATTTATATTTGACTTATAATTAAAGTTATTTATTTTATTGCAAGAATTAAAATAGTATAGTAAAGAATAAAATGATGTACATCAAGTACTATATGGTGTTTTAAATAATAAGTAGTCGAGTTTAAGAAGTGCAGAAATTAATTGTGGCTTTTAAAATCATATTATCATTTTACAAAATTTATGTTTTGCACTTGAAATATTTGTGTTTATTTGTTATAGTATTTTTTAAGGAATATTTGTTCTCGGGTGTCTACCTTCTTTCAGGGGCTTTGGGCTTATTGAGAGGAGGAATGCATATGAAGAAAAGGGTTTATGTAATTAAATTTCTTAACAGATTATGTATTATAATGTTAATAGTAGCTTTAATGTTATTAATAATAAAAATAGACATCTGCTTGATATGAACCCCATTTCTTGGACAAAAAAGAAATGGGGTTCATATCACCTGTAGACAAATGTCAATCACTATAATATAGGTAGACATTCGAGTTACGAATGTTCCTTTTTTATTTTATGAAGACTACTCTTCATGTATACATTATACTAAATACTTTACTAAAAACAAAAAAAACCACACAAATGTGGTTTTAATTTTAGAATTAAAATTCTACTTCAGCACCAGCTTCAGTTAATTGAGTCTTAATAGCTTCAGCTTCTTCAGCAGGAATATTTTCTTTAATATTTCCACCGTTGTCAGCTACAGCTTTAGCTTCAACTAATCCTAAACCAGTAATTTCTTTAATGATTTTGATAACTGCAATTTTGTTTCCACCAGCTGATTTTAATACAACTGTTCTAGTTTTTGGTCCTTCTTCTACAGCAGCAGCTGGAGCAGCAGCAACAGCTACAGCCATTGGATCAACACCAAATTCTTCTTTCATTGCGTCAACTAATTCTTTAACTTCAAGAATTGTCATTTCTTTTAATGCACTTATAAAATCTTCTTTGTTTAATTTTGCCATATTCTATTCCTTCCCTTCTAATTGTTCGGCATAAAGATTTAACCCTATTGCTAAATCTTTTACGTATTGCATCATACCACCAGCAAGCATTGTAAGTAATCCTTCTCTTGATGGAATGGTAGCATATTCTTTTATTACAGCTAAATCTGCAACATTTCCACTGATAACGCCTACACGGATATCTAATTTATCATGTTTCTTAGCAAATTCTGATACAATTTTAATTGGTTCAAGTAATTCTTTACCAAATAGAATTGCATTTGGTCCTTCTAAGAATTCATCTAAATTAAGATTTAATTCATCAGCAGCTCTTTTAAGTAATGTGTTTTTTTATAAACCCTTACTTCTGAATCAACGTTTTTAAGTTCTTTTCTTAATTCAGAAAGTTCTTCAACTGTTAATCCTTGGTATTGGAATATTATAACACTTTCACTTGTTTTTAATTTGTTAACAATTTCGTCAACAACAAGTTTCTTTTTGTTCAAGAATTTTTGTGCTTGCCATATTCTCCTCCTTATTATATTAGAAAAGCTTCCCAAGGGAAGCTTAAAATTATCTTGTAGTTTTAAGTATCCCCTCGGTAGGACTTATTTTTTTGCCTACTGTCTTTGGTTCTCGCTTTTTTCTAATACGTATTATATTACATTTTTAATTAAATGTCAAAACTATTTTTATCTAACTTGATTCCAGGACCCATAGTTGTTGAAATAGCAATGTTTTCAATAAATGTTCCTTTTACTGTTTGTGGTTTAGCTTTAGAAATAGTTGTAACAACATAGCTTAAGTTTTCAGCTAATTTCTTTTCATCAAATGAAACTTTACCAATTACAGTATGGATATTACCAAATTTATCATTCTTGTATGTAACCATACCTTTTTAAGATCTTCAACAATAGCACCAACTTTAGTTGTTACTGTTCCAGTCTTAGGGTTAGGCATTAAGTTACGTGGTCCAAGAATATTACCAATTTTACCAACTTCTGGCATCATATCTGGTGTAGCAACTACAACATCAAAGTCAAACCAGTTTTCATTTTTGATTTTATCAAGCATATCTTTTTCCCCAACAAAATCAGCTCCAGCTTTTTAGCTTCTTCAGCAAAAGCTCCTTTAGCAATAACTAAAACTTTTTAGTTTTACCAGTTCCATTTGGAAGTGATAAAGCTCCTTTTAGTTGTTGGTCAGACTTTTTAGGGTCGATGTTTAATTTAATTGCAACATCAACTGTACTATCAAATTTAGTAACACTTGTTTCTTTAACTAATCTGATTGCATCTTCTAAAGCATATGCTTTGTTTTTATCAACGTTTTTAGATGCTTCCACATATTTTTTTTTCCATATTTTTTCATAGTTTACCTCCTAACTGTGGTTCATTAAGCGGACAATTTTTATTTTTTTAATTATTTTTCTTCTGTTTCTTCTTCAGATTTTTCTAAATCATCATGAGTTGGAACTTCAACACTTGCATCAGCCATTTCTTTAGCTTCTTCTTCAAGTCTTTCTAGTTCTGCTTCACGTTTAGCTTGTTCTTTTTCTTCTGCTTTTGCTTCAGCTGCTTGTTCTTCAAGTTCAGCATCATTGAAGCCTTTAACTGCAATACCCATGTTACGAGCAGTACCAGCAATAATGTTCATAGCTGCTTCAACATCATATGCATTTAAATCCGGCATTTTTGTTTCAGCGATTTCTCTTAATTCCTTTTCAGTAATTGTTGCTACGATTTCATTAGCACCTTTCTTACTACCGCTTTTAACTTTAGCAACTTTCTTTAATAAGAATGCTGCTGGAGCAGTTTTAAGAACAAAGTCAAATGAACGATCATCGTAGATGGTAATTTCACATGGAACGATATCTCCCATTTTGTCTCTACTTGCTTCATTAAACTTAGTACAAAATTCTCCTAAGTTAATTCCAGCAGGTCCTAAAACTGTACCAACTGGTGGTGCAGGTGTTGCTTTACCAGCTTCGATTTGTAATTTAATTTTCTTTACGACTTCTTTAGCCACGAAAACACCTCCTATAAAAATTTTTTCGCGTAAGTGGTTATAGGGCAAGTCCGCAAGTTATCCCTCCACTTAACAAATTATATTAAAAATATAAACTTGCAATTACGATAATACCACATTTTTACACATTTTACAAGAAAATTTAGTTATTTTTGTTATTTTTATTGGAAGTTTTAAAAAAAAAAATATGGTAATATTAATTAAGAATAGGGATGATTTTATATGGCAAAGTTTTTTAATCAAAAAGTAAAAAAGAATAAAAGTAATTTTACTTCTATTATTGTAGTTTGTTCTATTGTAGGCATACTTTTTACTTATTTTTGTTGCTGTTATGGCTAGTGTATTCGGTGGCAATAAACATAGTGATGCAGTTGTTTACCTACGTGATGATGCTGCAATTGAAGTAAATAATAAAGATATAGATAAAACTTTATTCTTTGAAGAATTAAAAAATGTTAAAGAAAGCGATATTAAAGTCGACTATAGTAAAGTTAATTTTAATGAAGTTGGTACTTATGAAGTTAATATTACAATTTATAAAAAGAAATATAAAGCTAAGCTTCAAGTTGTAGATACTGAGTCACCTATTTTAAAAGTAAAAAGATGTAACTATTTCTGTTGGAGATACATATAAAGCAAAAGATTTTGTAGAGTCTTGCAAAGATAACAGCAATAAAGAATGTAATGTTGAATTTTATGATTCTGGAGTTAATCAAAATGGTGAAAAATTAAATTATGATAGTTTTACGAGTGAAGGAACTTATACTATTCAACTAATTGCAAGTGATGAATCAGGTAATAAAACTAGTCCAGTTAGTGCAACACTTAATATTGGTAAAGGTTCTAGTAAACCTACTAAATGTACTTATGGTAATAACGAATATGACAAAAATTCTACTATGGCTGTTGATGTAACAGATAATGGTTGTGCTCTTGATTTAAACTTATATCAAAATGAAGAAATACTTGCTCCGGTTAATGAGCTTATTAAAAGTGAAACAGAAAAAAGTTAAGAAAGAATTTAGTAAAATTAAATTAAATGTTAAAAGTATTTATATTAATAGTAGTATTGGTACTATACTTAATACTTCTGGTAAAGGAGTTGTAGGTTATTCAGTTAGAATTACAATTTCTATATATAATAATGATGTTAACGAAATTATTGAAGATTATTACTTAAATACAAATGGTACAAGAAATTATTTGGTTAATAAATATTTATAGAATTTAAAAAAGATAGCATTTTTGAAAATTGCTATCTTATTTTTTTTTCTTGATAATATTACTAAACCACCAAAACCAAGTATTACAACACCAATTATAAAACATATTACAAATTTAGTATCTATTTTATCTTTAGCACTTACACCATGTTTAATATTTACAAGGTCACAAGCTTCAGTAAAACTTTTTTCTGTTACTTCAAGTTTATTATCATTTATTTCTTTTGCTACAATATCTGTATAATTATCATCTTCGTAAGCTTTTAATGCTTCTTTTATTATTGTTTCTCCAAGCGAATCATCCCAACCAAGTACATGATAAGTATTACCAATAATAACTAGTGGAACATATCCTGGTTTTTTCTCCGACTTGCTTAGCAATTGTACTTGCTAAAGATGAGTTATTTTGTCGCTATTAACTTGATATGTTACTATTTCAAAATAATCTGTATAATCTTGATACTTATTTGCAAAGTACTTCATTAACTTATGACAATTTGTACATGTACTACTCCAAAAAAGATATACTTTTTACTTTTTTCATGATCTGTTTTTTTCTGGTAAGTTAATTTTAGCTTCTACTGATGGCATTAAAAGTAAACTTAACATTGTAATTAATACTACTAAAAACTTCTTCATTATGCCTACTTTCTAGAGATAAATACTAAGCCACCAAAGCCTAATAAAATTACTGCAAATACAATTCCTACTATTACTCCATCAGATTTTTTTTTCTGCTTTTTGATTACTGTAGTTATTATTAATATCTGTTGTTGTATATTCTTCTTTTTACAGAAATACCTTCATCATTTGCAGCTTGAGCAATAGTTTCAGCTGTTGGTGTTAAATTATTATCTTCTATAGCTTTTTTTTTACTATATCAGTATAATTTTCATCTTGATATGCTTTTAGAGCGGCTTTAATTATTTCTTCTCCAGAATTTGCACCAAATCCCATTAATTTATAATCGTTACCAATTACAATAAATGGAACACTTGCATCTTCACTTTCTCCAACTATTTTCTTTACCGCTAACATAAGTTTTTGATTTGTAGAATTATTCCAAGATTCATATGCAGCAATTTGAAAATAGTCTTCATAATCTTTAAACTTATCTGAGAAATAAGTTAAAAAATCGTAACAATGAGAACATCCAGCCCCTCTAAATAAATAAACTTTTACTATTTCGTGGTCTGTTTTTTCTGGTAATTCTATTTTTTCTGCTTTAACATTTGACATAAATAGAACTCCAAAAATACTAACTAATAATACTATATACTTCTTCATTTCTTCCTCCTATGTGTATATTTTATCATGTATATTTTAAAATGTAAATTAAGATTTTATACTTTTTTTAGCATAATACTCTGTATGTAAGTCTATATCATTTTTACTTAAATAATAAAATATAGGCATCTTGTACTTTTGGATTTTTATAAGCTTCCCTATTTTGGGCTACTTTATCCATATTGTACATACTTTTCTCTTCTTTTATTTCTTATTTCATTCATGTCTTTAATGGCACTTAAAGGTTGACCAGCACCACCTATGCATCCACCAGGACATGCCATTACTTCTACAAAGTCAAAAGTCTTTAATTTTTCATAATTTTCACTGGCAATTTTTATTGTATTAACTGCTGCTACTTTAAGATAATATTTTCCTAAGTCAACAGTTGTTGTTTTAATGTTTTCTTCTCCACGTATTTCTTCTAAATCATAAAATTTTGGTGGGGCCATTTTGCCATTAATCATGTAATATGCTGTTCTAAGTATTGCTTCGGTTACTCCGCCAGATGTTCCAAAAAATAAGACCACTTGATGAAGATGAACCCATTAATGAATCAAATTCTGTATCTTTTAAATTTTTGAAATCAGTGTTTGTTTCTCTAATCATCATGGCAAGTTCCCTAGTTGTGATGGAAACATCTGTTTCAGGATGAATTACTCTTTCATTTTTCTTTGATGTACATGGATCAATTGAAACCGTTATTATTTTTTCTTTAGGAATATCATACATTTCACTAAAATAACTTTTAATCATACTAGCTTCCATTGAAATGGGACTTTTACATGTACTTACTAAATTTAAATCTTCAGGATGGTACTTTTCCATATATAAAACCCATGATGGGCAACAACTTGTAAATAAAAGGTTTTTGTTTGTGTTTTAATCTATCCACTAATTCATTTGCTTCTTCCATGATAGTTAAATCTGCTCCGAAAGTTGTATCAAATACATAATCAAATCAATGTTTTTTAATGCTGATACCATTTTACCTTCAAGAAATGCTCCACTTTCAAAGCCAAATTCATCCCCAATTGCAACACGTACTGCTGGGGCTGTGAAAGCAACTACTGTATAATCTGTATCATTTATATAATTTAAAACTTTTTTGTAATCAAATTTAGAATAAGAGCTCCACTTGGACATGTTAATATACATTGTCCACAATTTATACAGTCACCCTCAAGTCCATTAATTTTTTCACATGTCTTTTTACACATACCACAATTTAAGCATTTTTCTTCAATTCTATCTATGCTTACATTGTTTGGTTTTATTTCTACTTTTTTCATCTATTCACCTTTGACAAGTATTTTATAGTACTTAACAAGTCTTATAAGTACTTCTTGGTCATCCATTGTTATATCATTCGTAGCGATTAATGTAGCTAAGCCATTAGCATATAACCACATATTCATAAATAAAGTTTTTGCTTCCTCAAAACTATAACCATGTTTATTTACTAAATTGATAATTGTCCCTTGGTTCCATTTTTTTTCATCTAATACGTTTTCAATAGATTTCCATTTTAAATTATTACTCAAAAATAGACTTATAAATAGATTTTTTTTTATATTCTAAAGCAAATTCAACATAGGCAATACATAATGTTAATAATGCTTTTTACTATCTATTCTACTTGTTAAAAATTCATCATATTGACGTGATATTTCTTTATAAATATCTTCTTTAATTTCATCCATACTTTCATAGATACGATATAACGGCTTGGTTGATACTCCGAGGCATGCTGCTAGACTTCTGGCATTAACGCTGTCCCAGCCACTCTCATTTACCATTTTTACTGCGATTTTTACTATTCTATCTTTTGATAGTTCTACTACTGCTGGCATATTATCACCTCACAATTAAGTAACCTATGGTAACTTATGTTTCTATTATAGCATAATCATACTGGCTTATAAAGTGGTTTTGTTAATTTTCACAAAAGTATCAAACAAATTCGTATTTAGCTGTATTTTATAAAATTTAAAAAGAAGCTTTGTGAGCTTCTTTATTGTTTAATCTTTATTTTTCTTTCTTATTATTCTTTTTGTTTATCCAGTCTTTACCTTCAACTACACGAGTAACCATCATTGCTGATGCTGAGTCACCAACTACATTAAGTAGTGTTGCTGGAGCATCAATAATTGTTGCTACTATTGTTAAAATTGGTAAAGCAGCTACATTATAATTCATCATTGTAAGAATTAGCATTTCACTGATTGTTCCCCCACCAATTGGAACTGCTGTTACTAAAAGAGTAGCTAGTAAAGCAATACCTAGTACTTTAGAAACATCTCCAAATGTTGATAAGGATGTGCCAAATAAACTTACTAAGAACATAATTTTAAATACACTACCTATACATGAACCATCTTTTTGTGAAAACTTGTTCCAAGTGATACTGTTGTTTCTGCAATATCATTTGGCACGCCCATTTTTTTTGTACATTCAATGTTTACTGGTACGCTTGCTGCTGATGAACATGTTCCAATACTTGTTAATGCTGATGGAATTATGTTACTCCAGAAAGCTTTAACTGCTGTGAATCCTCCAGCAATAAATGCATATAAACTATAGAACACTGCCATAAACACTAAACAAACTAAAGTATAAACTACGAAAGTTTTTAAGAAACCTACAGCAATTGTGCCTCCTAAGGTTCCAACTAAACTAGCGAAGTAACATCCTAGTCCAATCGGAGCATAATACATTATAATTTCAATTAATTTGTACATTATTTCACTAAATGAGTCAAATAGTTCTGCAACTTTTTTACCTTTTTCACCAGCTTTATTGATAGCTATACCAAATAAAACAGACATTACTATTAAAGCTACTAAATTACTTGTTGATAAAAAGATTAACAAAAGAATTTGTTGATAAAACACTAACTGTTCTTTCAAGAATATTTAATTCTACACCTTCTTCAACTGTATTATCAAATACTTCTTTTATAGCTTCAGTATTTTCTGGATTTACTAAATTTATTTTAGCTGTTGTTAAAAAGCCAAATAATACAGCTACAACTGAAGTTATCAAAAATATAACTATTGTACTTATTAATATTTTACTTAAACGTTTTTTTTTCATTCATCTTAGATATAGATGATGTTATTGTAAAGAATATAAGTGGAACAATAATAACTAGTAAAAGATTTAGGAATAAATCACCTAGAGGTTTTACTATTTCAGCTTTTTCTTTAAAGATTAAACCACAAATAGCACCAATTACTACACTACCTAGCAATATCAAAGTGCTCTTATAATTTTTAATAATTTTTTCATTTTTCCTCCTTATTAAATTATTAAAAGATTTTTGATATGTATTTGCTTAGGCATTCCTCCCTTAATTAGATTAATCTTATCACATTATATTTTTATAGTCAAATTTATATTACAAAAAAAACGTCAAATCCTTGACGCTTTTTAATTATTTTAATGATGGTAAATCTATATCGTCTTCGTCATCTTCATAAAAACTCATTACATTTTCTTCTTTTATTTTATTTTCTTCTGACTTTATTGAAGATTCTGTTAATAGATTTTCTTTTTCTTCATTTTGTGATAAAAGTGGTTTTAAATCTTGATTCTTGATTTCAACTTCTTGAGAAGTGGTTTCTGAAACTTCACTTTCATTTGGTGTAGCAACAAATTCTGATACATAGGTTGATGTTGTTTCATCATTTTTCTCTATTGCAAGATTTTGCTCTATATTTTCATTTTCACTAGGTGGTGTGTACGGTAGTAACTTTTTTCTTTTTAAAAGATATTACAGGTCTATTTAAAAACTTTGTAAATTTATTTGATGGTGTATCATTTTTCAATCTAATTATCCTTAATATATCTTTTAAGATTATGTATAATGCTGGAAGAAGAACTACGAGTAACCAACCAAGTTTACTAGCCATAAAGAATTGCACTCTTCCAAGTTGTGGTATTCTAAGTGCTACTTTTCCTACTATCTTATCAAATTCTACATCTACACCATCATCTACTAGATTGTAATCACCTTTTGTTAAATATTTATATTTTCCATTTACATCTTTGTTAATTGCAATAACTCTGTGGGTTATGGTACCATTTCTAACACCAGGAATACTTGAATAAAATGTTATTACATCATTTATTTTAATATCTTCTGGTTTATCAACTTTTACATCTACTACTACATCATAAACGTTAATATTTGGGGTCATACTCGGGGTTATTATTGTGTATAATGAAAATTTTGGTTCATATCCACTACCTTTAGCTACATATACTTTAACTGCTATAAAGTAATAAATCAAAAATGCAGCACAAATTAACAGCAAAACAAAAACAGTCCAACTGACGATGGTTGAAATAAACTTGAATATTTCTGTTAGACTAGTCTTTTTTTTTGACCTTACTATCCATACCACACTTCCCTATATCTATTTTTTTTATTATAACCAAATATTCGACAAATAGCAATAATCTATCAAAGTTTTTTGTCAAAATTAGACAATTTTAAAACAAACGGTTGCAATAGAACAAAATTTAGTAATTACTTGTTTTATATTTTAACTAAAAATAGAAGTTACCATAGTTTAATTTGAGTTTTATCATAGAAATTATAATTTCATATAATTATAACATAACCAAATGATTTGTTATGTGTAAATATGATTATAAAAAAGTTAAATGTAAATTTTGTAGTTAAAACGAAATATATTGCAATATTTATGTACTTTATTACTATCGTTATATTATTGATAAAAAACTAATGATAAATGGCGTTTATAAATTTTACATCCAAAAGTAGAGAGTACCAAGCAATATTTAAAAGTTAATTTATTATTTGAAAAGATGGTCATTTTTAACATGGAGATTTTGCATTATGAACTAAAATGTTTTTATCAGAAACAAAATATGTGTGATTTTTTTGAACTTCAAAATTGTATACTGTGTTTATTTCTGTTTTATTTTCTATTTTATTTATGTTAATTAGTTCTTTTTTATTATTAAACAATTTATCTGTTAATAGTAAATCTTTTGCTTCTATCCAGTCAAATTTGTTGTTTCTAAAAATGTAAAATCTATGATGCGGAGTAACTTTAATTATTTCACTATCTAAATGTAAGTTATATATTTGTGTATCTTCGTGGATAAAGGTTTGTAAAACACTTTTTAATTCTATTTTTTGTGTAATTTCGTTGAAAGAATATACAACATCATTTACTTTTATTTTTTTCTATATTTTTATATCCGTTTTTTGTTAGAATTTTTGTCTCAGCTGGAAAACATGTGTAAGTGTATTGGAAACTAAAATTATCGGATTTTGTACCATTTGAATCAACTATATAGATTTGATAATCTGTATACTTACAAACGTACCAACCTCCAAATTCAGCGGATAAGAGCCCATTATTTATTGTAAATCTTCCTTGTTCAATTTCTCCGTCAGCATATATTACATAAACGTTTGATATAGTAACTTCACTTTCATATGTAATATCAAAACTAAAACCACTACTATTTCCATTATCTCCATATATATTTGAAATTCCAATTATTTTAGGTTTTGGCTTAGCTATATCAAAATAAATATAGCATTTATCTGACGTATTTCCTGTCATAAATACACTTTTACTTGTATCATCCCAACTTAGTTCTCCACCATTTTCACATTTTGATAATGTTGCATTAAATTTGTATCCATCAGTTGGCCATTTTGAAGCTGATGATTGTTCATATTCACCATTATCATTTTCTTAGTAATATGATAATAAATTTTCTTGCTTTCTAACTATTGGTAACTCATTTTGGCTTTCATCTTTGTTATTTGAAATTTCTGTAATAGTTATTGTACATGCTATAAATATTGTTGCCACGATTGCTAATTTTTTCTTCATAAAACTACCTCTTTTCTATGTTTACAAATATATAATAACATAAATGAAATTAAATTGCTAGTTTAAAACTAGCATTATTGTTAAAATTATTGTTTTACAATATTTATAGGTGATTATCTTATGGAAAATATTGACGAATTTTATAAGACAATAGGTCAGAATATAAAAAAAGTTAGAATGGAAGTGCATGAAACTCAAGAACAATTTGCAGAAAAGCTTGATATGAGCCGTGGTTTTATTTCTCAACTTGAAAGCCCTAATCTAAATGTTGGTGTTTCTTTAGATACTTTGTTTATAATATGTCAAAAATATAATGTTGATATTAGAAGATTTTTTTGATAAAAATGAATAAAATATTATATAAATATATGGCAATTATGTAATTTTAATTAGATTTATCTTTACAAATAGTTAAATTTATATTAAAATTATCTTACGTGGAACCGTAGCCAAGTGGCTAAGGCGTAGGTCTGCAACACCTTGATCACCAGTTCGAATCTGGTCGGTTCCTCCAATTTAAAATTAAAACCTGTAATAAGGTTTTTTTATTTTTGCTTACAAAAAAAAAATTTTATTTTGATAAAATAATATTGTAAGGAGGCTTATTTTCATGTATAAAAAGGCGATTATGTTGTATATAGCATGATGTTTGTCTAATAAAAGATATTAAAGAAAATAAAACTAATGGTATTACTTATTATGTTATGAATCCGATTGATGATTATTCATTAACTGTTAAAATACCTATAGATAATAAAACTGGCTTACTTAAAAATATTATTTCTTCTAAAGAAGCAAAAAAATAATAAAGCAGATTGCTATGATATCTCCGGTTGATGAAATTAATGAAAAAAAAAATCTAGAGTTTAAGTATAAAGAATTACTTAATGTTGGTGACTATGAAAGTCTTATTAAAATTATTAAAACCACTTATTTGAGAAATGAATATAGAGCTCATAATAAGATGAGAATAAGTGATAAAGACAATACCTACTTTAATTTAGCTGAAAAGTATCTATATAATGAATTAGCAATATCTTTAAATATGACTGTTGATGAAGTTAAAGAATATATTATTAGAAATGTTAGCTAAAAAGCTATCAGAAACTCTGGTAGCTTTTTATTATTTTTCTCTTTCATCCATGTCTATGGATGATACATCGCAAACATCATTCTTTTTTTATCATAGTCTTTACCAATATAAATGTCTTTAGATATTTTATTATTATCTAACATTTTATTACAAATAATTATTGTTAATTCATCACTTTTGTATATTTTTGTTCCTCCATCTTTTAATGTTGTGCTTTTTGTTTCCTTATCTAACTTACTTGTAAAAAGTATCTAAAGAATTTTGGACTAGATATTCACTTAAGGAAATTTTTTTCGTTTTCTTTAGTAAGATTAATATCTTCATAACAGGCTAGATAAATGGTTCTTTCATCACCGATATAGTATGGAGTTTCATTACTGCATTCAGTGCTTCCTACCGGAGATATTTCGTATCCATCTACTAGCAGTTTTTCACTTTCTTTTTGACATCCACTTAAACACAAAATAAGTAATGTTAGTAATATTGTTTTTTTTCATTTAATCACCTTTTCCTATCTAATATAAATATATCATATTCTTATTATTAGTCAATATTATACTTATTTTAACTTAATTGAATAACTTCTATTTCTGATAGTAACTAATAAACTCACATGTTCTGCTTGTGCTGCAATGCCATCCGTTTCAAGAACTAATTTATCTTTTAACCTTGTTGGATTTGCATATCTTGCACTTAATTTTTGTTTAACACCATCAATTTCATATTCTATTTCTAAAAAACTACTTGCAAATGAACCTATACCATTAATGTTAGAATGAGATGATGCATCACTATCTAATGATAATTCATAATCAAGCACTATTAAAATTAATTTGTTTTGATATGAAACATCTGAAACTACAACATCTGTATATGTTCTACATGTATTTTGATAACAACTTTGATAATTATATTCATATCTATTTGTAAATATTGGATTATTTACTTTGAATGTTGTATTTTTTAATAATGTTCCTGATAATGATACCGATTCATTAAGATTAGCACTTCTAACTATTTCAGTATTTTCATATAAAGTTGGCTTAAGTTTAATCGTAATTGTTTTAGCTAAAAATTCTTTACTCTTTAATGATACACCTTGATATAATGTAATCTTAAAGTTTTTATTTTTGTATTTTTTATCTATTTCATATGCCATTATATATGTTTTAGATTCTTTAGCATATATTACATCATTCATGTATGGATCTCCATAATCTAAAAATGAATTTCCCATGTTTAGAGCTGGATATTTGTATTCAGTTCCATAGTAAAGTTTAAAGTTACTATAATCTATTCTTTTTTCACTTGTTGATGTGTTTTTTACTTCAAAACGTATAACAACATAATATTTGTCATTATCAATAATATTTCCTTTTTTAGATCTAAATTGGTAATCATGCTATCTTTTTATATTATAACTTAAACCATCTAATGCAAATGTTTTATTTTCTTTGTATGTATATTTTATTTTTTCAGTATTTTTATAAATTAGAAATCCTAATATTAGAACTAATGCTGCTCCGATTATATATATAACTTTTTTATTTTCTAAATAGTAATATTTTAATTCTCTGATAAATCTTCTTATTGTTCTTTCAGCTTTATAAGTTTGAAAGTTTAAATTTAATTCTATTTCTTCACTATCTTTATCAGTTATTTCTAGTTCTTTTAAATCACTTTTAAAATTAAATTTTTTAACATCAAAACCTAGACTTCTAATAAACATAAGTAGACAGGAAAAATATGATGGATAGTATAATATGTTAGCAAAATCTCTGTAAGTTCTAGCACTTGCTGCAGGCCATAAACCATCTGTTAAACTACCAATTAAAACTGCTGCTATAATTATAAATATAAGTAGAATTATGTAATAAAGAATTGTAAAAAAAAATACATTTTTTGTGGGTTTCTTTTTTGGTTTTGAGTAGTATGTAGACCGCTACTAATATAAGAATAGTTACAATTATTGAAATATAAAGCCATGGACTTATAGTTGTACTTACTAAATTATCTGTTACAGTAACACTATAATTATTTGCAATGTAATCACGGAAAAAAACAACTAGTTGGTGTGTTTCAAATATAATAAAACCTGTTAATATCGTTAATAAAATGTGTATTTTACGAAAGTTTTTAATTAAAAATGCATATGTTTTTTTAATATCATAATATCAAGCCCTTTACTAAATTAATTTTATCAAAAAAAACAACCTTTTGTAAAGTTGTTTCTATCTTTTGCTACTAATACTTGATCTTTAAGTAAATAAATTGTTTCATTTTGATTAAGTAGGTCTAATTTTGATATTTTGAAGACATTACTTACTGTGTCTATTGTATCTCCTTCAGCTGTTATATAATAACTATAGTTATTTCTAGGTATTAAAAGTTCTTGACCAGGATATATGTAATCTTCCATTTCAAGTCCATTTAAAGCTGCAAGCAATGTAGGATTTATATTGTATTTTTCTGCTATTTTATAAAGTGAATCTCCACTTTCTATAACATAGGTATTAAAATACTTTTCTTCATTTTTGGGAACTATTATTTCTTGTCCTGCTCTTAGACCTTCACCATAATAGAAGTTGTTTATTCTAATTAATTCCTCTGGAGAAACATTAAATTTACTTGCTATTGTTTTGATATTTTCTCCTTCTTTTTACTAAGTATTTATTGTACATAATATCACCCTAGTATAAAGTATGTTTAATTTTTTATTTGGTTAAAAGATAAATATCATATTACTATTATTAAATTCCCATTCACTATATTTAAGTAATGGTGTTTCTCCGTTTAAAGGATTAAAATGATATAATGTGTCTTTTGATATGTAGTAAACATCTAGATTTTCTGTTTTTATTATTTTGTTTACAGATAGATTTGTTACTAAATATTTGTCATTTGCATATAACTTATCATCTTTTAATGTATATTTAAATATATTATCTTGAGTAAACTCTAATTTATTATTTTTTTAACTTTTGATTAGTAACATTTTCCCATTTACCATTATTCATTATTTGATATTTTGTCTTATAAATATCATATTTCTTTAAGTCAAAATAGTACTCTAACTCATTTTTATAGTCATATAAGTATACTTTATCTTTGTAGTCACCTAGAAAATAACTATCAAAGTAAACATCATAGCGTAATTTAAAATCCTTTGTTTTTGCCATTTTTTCTTTGTTAAGTAAGTATATTTTGGTAAATTTATAATTTTCATTATAGTTTGGAACAAGTAAATATTTATCATGTTGATAAATAAGATTTAAGTTATAAACATCCTTATCAAAAAGCTTGATACTTGTTGTTTTTTGTTACTTAAATAAATAAACTCGTGATAATTCCATAAAAAGAAAGTATTATTATTAAGATTATCTATTTTAATATTTTTGTAATTTGAGTTTTCTTTAAAAGTTGTTTCTTCATGTGGATAATAGAAGTTATCTTCATTACTACATACATCATATAAAGATATTTTAGAGCTTTCAAAAGATAAACATGTATTTTCGTCTAGCTTGTTTACTTTGATATCTCGGATTAAATTTCTTTTGCTAGTATATTTATCAAAACTTATTACTTCATAATCTTTGTCTTCATAACTAATTAAAAATGAATAGTATTTTTCTTTTTTTTATGATACTTTTCTGTTACATCAATATCATTTATTTTGTACTTTAATGTATAGCTATGTTTAAAATTTAAGAAAAAAAAGAAATATAACGAATATTAATATTAAAAATATGATTAAATTTCTTAATTTTTTTATATTATTTGTTTTCAACTGAGCCATATTTTTGTTTTTTCTTCCATCATCATTTCTGTTATGTTTGTTTCTATGTCATCTAGACCACTTTTAGGAAGATTTGATATTGTTACTTCTTCTTTTACAGTATCAATTTTTTTATTTGTCCCCATAGTAAGCCTTGATATACTAATAAGTCATTGTATAAATCTGGTGTGATTGAACTTAAGAAATAACCCCAGACAACACGTTTTTGACCAATTAAAATTCTTTTGTTGGTTAAAACTACTACACATGTTTGAAATAATTCGTAAAATTTATCATTTTTTTTTTGACCTGCAAAAGCAAATGTAACATATTCACCTGGGTTTAGATGTTTTTCCACTACTGCACAATGGTCTTTTTAGATTCCATACTACTCCACCTGGATGTTTACGTTTAAATTCTAATGCTTTATCATATACTTGTCCCATTACTATCACCTAGTTATATTTTATAATATTTTTTTTAATTTAGCAATTGTTAGTTTAAATATTTACTGTATACCCAACGATTATTGTAGATTTGTGTCCAGTTATGTTCTTCTTTAATTACTGATACTGTTGTATTTTTTGGGGTATTCTGTAAAGTATTACATTCCCATTTGGTTTATTTCTAACATTTAATAGAGCTGCAGTTGTTTTCTTTGAAATATAGTAAAGCTTTTGGTTGTTCTTGAGTTAAATATGCACTAGATACATATTCTTTATCGCTTAGTTTTGCCCAGCCATCAACTATTTCTAGAACTTCTATTTTTGTATTCTTAGCAAGTAAATTAACAAATTTATATTTGCTACTTGGACCATACCTAACATTTAAATTAGCGGTTGTATAGTAGGTATTGTTCACAACCGGTTCATTTGTTAAGTCTACGAAGTTTAGATTTCTATTATTTTTTACAGTTGTAAAGTTTTTATCAATAAACATTCCTTGTTCGGGTTTAATATTATATTCTGTTGTTTTTAAAATCCATAAACCAAGATTATTTTTAGCCCATCCTGAACCAGACATTTTACCGCGGCCAAGTGTTATATGAAAATGAGGACCTGTTGCAAATCCATCTGCCCCTTTAGGAAATATAGCTTCACCACGTTTATAAATTTTACCTTTATAAACATTTTTTAAATCCTTATCTTTAGGATGAACTATCATTATAGTAATGTAATCTGTAAATGTCGGGGTAACTACGGGACTTGTACTTTCAAGCCATATTGTATTTGATGCTCTAAGTCCAACACCATAAACCTTTTTTACTACCATTTCATCACATGGACAATAAAAATAACTATTGTTACCACTTCCACAGGCATCATCAATTGGATAATCTTTTTAAATTACCTTCTGAATGTCTTTTATGAGTAAAATTATCATCATAACCTTGAGTTATATTCATTATTTTAAGTGGATAAGTTAGATAATTCATTTTTCTTCACCTCTACTACATTATATGAACTAGTCCATTTTCTTAAAGTGCATTTGTCATAGAAAGATTTTGATGATATAATTATTTTGTGATATTTATGAAAAAAAATTTATTATTATGATGATTTTGATAGTGATGTTGTTAAGTCTAAAAATCAAGAATATGTTTTTAAAAGAAAATTATAAATGGATACATAAAAATGTATTTTTTATAAAATATGGGCTTACATTTTGTATGTTATATTTTTTATATTTAGTTTTATATATGCTAAGTTAATTTTACGTGTTAGTATTAAAAATAGAAAAGTTTTGAAAGGTAAAAATAGTTATTATTTATATATTAATCATACTCAAGAAATGGGTGATGCTTTTGTGCCACCGATTATTACTAGATATAAAAGACCTTATTATATTGTTAATAAAGCTAATCTTGGAATACCTGTTTTGGGTAAATTACTTCCAGCATTAGGTGCTATTGTTATACCTGATGGAATTCATGACATGTTAAAATTTAGAAAAGCACTTAAATACTATGGTAAGAAACATCCAATTGTGGTGTATCCTGAAGCTCATGTTTGGCCATATTATACTAAAATCAGACCATTTAATACAAGTAGTTTTCAACTTGCTGTGGAAGATGAAAAAGAAGTGTACTGTGCCACAACAACTTATCAAAAAGTAAGTTTTTTAAAAGACCAAAGATTGTTATTTATGTTGATGGACCTTTTTGTATGTAATGAAAATTTAAGTAAAAAAGAAAAAAGTACAAAGATTAGAAAAATTAGTACATGATAAAATGACTTTTAGAAGTAAAAATTCTAATATAGAATACGTAACATATAAAAAGAAAGATAATTAAATATCTTTCCAACCTGCTATATCACTTATATCAAATTCATAGTTTAATTTCTTATTGTAAGCATCTTCGTATGCTTTTTTTCTTCTTCATAATCTACTTCTGCCATTTTTCGCGAATCACTTTTTTACGCTTTCTCCAGCTTCTGGATAAATAACTTTATTAATGCTTACTTCGTACTTTACTTTATTAAATTCATCATTATCTGTTTTATCAGTATCAATCATTTTAACAAAACATGAGATAACTGGAACGTCAAGTTCATGAGCAAATTGATACGCACCACGTTTACATGGACGAGGAAGTCTATAGTTAAACCACATTTTCTTCTTCTGGATAAATTAGAATAAAATCACCTTTTGATAATATTTTCTTTAATTCTGGAACAAATTTCTTAATTATATAATTTGGACTTTTTGACAAAGGTATTACTTCGATGTTATTAAAAAAGAAATCCTAAGAAACCTGGCATTGCTAAATTAGTATCTTGAACTACAATGTATAATTTTTTATGTAGTTTTTTCTTCCACTATTTTTCGGATGTTATAACTATCTAGTGGATTAAAATGATTACTTGTTATAATGGCACCATTAGATAAATCAGCTAAATCTAGCTTCTCTAAACCATTAATTTTAATGTCTGGATATAGTTCTTTACTTATCTTTTTTACCGTTTTATTAGCAATTTTATTTTTAAAAAAATAACTTAATTTTTTCTTATTCCTATAAAAATCATTTATATATTTTTTTGAATTTCATCTTCAGATAAATTAGGATCGCCGATTTCTACTTTTTTATTAAGTTCATTATTTTCAATATTTTTTTTAATATTGTTTATAACTTCTTTTTTACTACCTCCGATTATCATAAGCGTGTTTCTTTCCCACTTTCAAATACATTTTTCAAAGTATTTTGAGTACCTACAAGACTTTCTGCTCGAGATACCATTAAGTCCATCCACTCACTATCTTTTTTTCTATCTTCATCAGTATAACTATTTTTAATTTCTAGTATTTCATCATAATATGGGGTAAATTTTGCATATTTCCAGAAATAATCATAGTATTGAACGTTTTCATATTGCCATGGTTTTAAGAATAAATTGTAGTGGATAATTACTGGTTTTTCCACTTCTTTATTATTAGGATTAGGCATAGCATCGTAAATATCACTTAAATACTTGATATGTCCATAACACATTGAGTTAATATAATCTTGATCAGGTGCTATAACATCAAAACCATATTTTGTGTATAAATCTAAAAACTTTTCATCTATTTTTAATTCACGTAGTTTTTTTGAATTCATAAGTAAAACTCCTGAATTAATATATTTATCACGAGGAATACCTACAACTTCTTCAAAATAACTTGCTAGTATTTCATTATCAATTGTTGATTTATCAACAATACAACCTAGATAATTATTTCCTAAATCTTCATTATAAAGTCTTGATATATCACCTGGAATTACTGTATCAGCATCAATATATATGCATTTATCATACTTTGGAAACATAACTGGTATAAATAAACGAAAATAAATTGTTAATGTAAATGTGTATTCTCGTAATCTGTTTCCAAGTTTATCAGTTATCATACTTAAGTTTTGATTCATTTCTGTTAAAATTATTTTTACGTTATCTGTTTCTAATGATTTTAATTTTTTGGCATTTTCTTCACTTAAATTTTCATAAATCACATTTATATCATAATTGTAATTATTATTTGCATTCATAATTAATGACTTAATGGAAACAGCTACAAACTTTGAATAGCCATCATCAATTGCATAAAATATTGGTATTGTTACTTTATTCATTTATATCCTCCTTAATTTTTTGATATTCTTCTAAGATATCATCAAAATCATGACATTTTAAGATATCATGAAGTCTATCTATATTCCATGGTTTTACCTTTTGAGTTCTAAAGTACGGAAAGAACTTAAAAGTCGTAGTAAAGTGTCTAAACACTGTATCTTTTTTCATGGCATGTTGTTCATTGTATTTTCTTTTAACTATTAATTTTGGTTTGCAATATTTATTTAGTGCAGATTGGTCAGGAAGAAGCATTTTTCTAGTGCTACATATTTCCCGAGCTTTCTTAAAGCTACCACTTTTCTTAATTAAATCTAAGTTTAAAAGTAGTACACCCGAATTTAAATAATCTTTTTTTAATCTTGTTTTTACTATAGAAATATTGACCATAAAAATCTCTAGCACCAACTAATTCATACTTGCTGTTGTCAATATCATAAAAGTCTTTGAAACTTCTTTTGGCTACGACATCATTATCTAAATATAATATTTTACTTGGAATATCTGGTACTAAATCAGCATAAAGTCGTAACATGCAATATGGTGTAAATAACGTATCTATATTTGATGTTGGCATTTCTTCTAAAAAAGAATTTTTCTACATCAATTAATTTTACAAAACTATCTTTATTTACTTCTTTAACTAACTTATCTAGTTTTTCTATTGCTTTTTCACTTACACTTTTTTATCATCATAATCCATACTAAAAACATAAATATTAAGATTTCCTTTTTCATGTTTTATTAAAGATAAAATTGATATTATTAAACCATCTACGATATTAGAATCTCCGCAATATAATATGTTCATTTTATACCTCATTTCTACATATTGATATTAAATATTCTTTTTTTTTGTCTATTATTTCAAACTTTTTATTAACTTAATAGTATCGACTTTTTCTAAGCCGTATAAGATTCCTATGCCAAGCATTTTAACATAGGATTCTTTCATTACCCAAATTTTAGTAAAATCATACTCTTTATTCTTGGAATTTTTAATTATTTCTTGTTCTGTTGGCGTAAAATATTTATTTACTACACTTTGTTTATAAGTTAAATACTCAATATCTACACCTATTTCTTGATTGCTAGTTACTAAAACTGTCATATTTCTATCATGACTCAAATTAAAATATAATTCGTTATTTTTTAAATAGGGCTTTCCATGTTCATTATAGACTATTTCAATATTTGCTGCGTTTTCTTTTTTCAAAATTTTTGTTAATAACTCTTTTTTGATGATATATTTTTTTCAAGATAAAGTTTATACATGGCTACTTAAGTAATTAATAATATCACCAACTGTTTGTATTTTTTTATTTCTTTGTCGGGTATTTCTAATTCATATTTAGTTTCAATTTCTGAAATTAATGTTACTAAGTCAAGAGACTCTAAATCTAAGTCTGCTAGTAAATTAGTATTTTCATTAATACTTTTTTCTGGTACTTCAGCAATTCCTGCAATTATTTTAATTATTTCTTCTTTCACTTTTCTTCCTCCATTACTTTATTTCTTAATATTTTTCGATTATTATTTTTGGGAAATTCTTCATTTCTAAGTGTTACTAATGCAATTTGATAATTTTTAGGTACTTTACTATTGTATTTGTATATTAATCCATTAAAGTAACTGATGTTTCCAAAATATTCTTCATTTGGATATATACTTGCTATAAGTTTATTATTTTTCTCGTAAACTATTACTTCACAAACACCTTTATCCTTTGATAGTTTTTTCTTCGATTGCTTCCGGAGATATATTTTCTCCATTGCTTAATATAATTAAATTCTTTTTTCTTCCAGTTATGAATAAAAAGTTATCTTTATCTAAATATCCAAAATCTCCGGTGTTAAAATATCCATCTTGCATAACTTCCTTAGTTGCTTTTTTTTCATCTTTGTAATATCCAAGCATTACAATATCACCTTTAACAAGTATTTCATTATTTTCAATTTTTATATCAGCACCACGTACTATTTGACCAACGGAACCATCTTTATAGTATTCATTTCTATTAACAGCAAGCACGGGAGAACATTCTGTTATTCCATAACCATTTAAGATTTCAATTCCAATGCTTCTAAACCATTTTACATACTTTTTTTATCAAGAAAGGCACCACCACAAATTATGTATTCTAGGTTACCACCAAAACTTTCAAGGATTGATTTGAAAAAATATTTTCTTAAATCAATTCCTACTTTAAGCAAGCTATTGCTTACATTTATCATTGCTTTTAATATTTTATCTTTTTTGGTATTTCTTGCATTTTTTCCATATTTGCTTATAGAAATTCTCTATAAAAACTGGTACTACGAACATTGTGTTAGGTTTTGCTTCTTTCATTTCTGGTACAATATTTTTTAAACTATGATTTAAAAATACCGGTACACCATAATAAAAAAAGGTTTAAGTACACTTGTTATTAAGCCAAAAGCATGATGAAATGGTAAACAAGAAAATGCTAATCCATTTGGTTTAAATAAACTACATGCACCATAAATATCACTTAAAATATTTTTTCACTTAACATTACTCCCTTGCTGCTGCCAGTTGTTCCTGATGTGAAAAAAGATTACTCGTTCTTTATTTTTTATTTTGTTATCTTTAAACTCATATTTATTTTTATTAATAGTTTCTTTAATATCATTTATAGAAAAACTTTTATATTTTTTTGTAATATTATCTATATCTGTATAATCTGGTGAATAATAAATTATTTTGCTATCACTTTTCTTAAGTAGTTCATTAATTTTTTGTTCATCTAAATCTTTATCAATTACTACTGCTATATTTTGACTAATTATTATACTAAAAAATAATACTAGGTAGTTGTATGAGTTTTCACCAATTAAAGCTATATGTTTTCCTTTGTATGCGTTGCTTAAATAGTTCGACATAGTGATTACATCATTATAAAAATCTTCATAAGTTTTGTTAATGGTTTCTCTTTTTGCATTTTTAAAGATAAAGGCTGTAGAGTCTTTATTTTTTTATAATTAAATTCAAGAAGTTCTTTAAAACTTTTTAATTTTTTGTGTTCGTAATAAGCATATGGTTTATTCATACTTCCACCCCATGTATAAGGAAATGACCCTATATATAATAATATCATGTTTTTGTCAGTTTGAAAACAAATTTTATGTTTTATCAAGCAAAAAAGAGTTAATTTGTATTATTTATTAACTCTCTTTCTATCCATAACATTAGTAAATTTAGTATATACTCTTTTTCTTCGTTTGTTAATTCTTTATTTTTAGAAATATGATGCCACTTGTAAAGGCATGACCTACAGCAACAGGCACAGGCATGCATTGCTATGAAGACTGGATGGTTCTTCATTGGTGTTTGCTTACCATCATTTTGGGGACTTGCTGGTCCTAGTTTTTCGTTTATAAAATCAATAGCATGACTTTTAATTTTATCTATTCCTTTTCGTTAATGTAGTTTATTTCTTTGATTTTTAAATGAAAAGAATTTCTAAATTTTGATGTTTGTAACTTATTTAAAATTAGTTCATATCTATTCATTTTTAAAATATTCTTCTTTAGTTAATGAATATACACCAAGGTCACTGCGATTACCTTCTTTGTCTATTACTCTAGATTTTTGGGTTCCTTCGAATATCATGCCGGATTTTTCCATTACTTTGCCACTTCCAGGGTTAAGTAACATGTATTCAGCGTAAATAGTTTCAGCTTCAGCTTCTTCAAAAAGAAATTTGATTACAGCTTTTAAACTTTCTGTTCCATATCCTTTTCCCCATGCATCTTCATCATAGCAATAACCTATTTCACATGTACCAAAACGTAAGTATTTTTTAGAACAAACATCTATTGTACCTATCGGGGTATTACTTTTCTTTTATTTCTACAAGCCATCTGTAAATAGTTGGGTCTTCGTATTCTTTTTTTCCCAAATTTCATAAAGTTTTTTGGTGTCCTCTACTGAGTTGTGTTTATCCCACATTGTGTATTTGCATACGCTTGGATTGCTGCACCAATGTTCGTATGCATAAGGGGCATCTTCAATTGTTATCTTTCTCAAAATTAGTCTTTCTGTTTCTAAATTTTTTGTACCTATTTGTTTCATAATTGTACCTCCTAAATTTTTATAAATATATTTCTTTTGTTATATTAAATGCTGTCCAAGCTTTTGGCCATCCAACATAAAATGCTATGTGAGTTATTATGCCAGCCATTCCTTCTTTTGTTACTCCATTATTTTTGTCATTACTGTTGCAGAAAAATAACATATTAATATTTTATTCATATACTCAATCTTTCCTTATAAATTTATTATAACATAATTTTTTATTTTTATTTTATATTTTTTAATAAAAATAAAAAGCCCTTAAAAAGGCTTTGATATCAATTTTGATGAAGGTGGAAAACTCACTTTCATTTGTTTAGTAAAAAGAAAAAACATAGCATATAATTATTAAATAAAATTTAATGAAAGCAAGAGGGAAATAAGAGGGAAAATAAAAAAAATCCCGTATTTACGGGAGAAAATTCAATTTGGTGGAGAAGAGGAGATTTGAACTCCTGTCCAATATACCCTATATCATAACATCTACAAGTTTAGGTAGATTTTGATTTCCTAACTAAAGTGGCTCTACACTAACCGATTAGTTAGTAAGTTTAGTAAAAATTCTATATAGTATCCTAAACAAATAATATATTATATCTTATATTTATTAACCCCTAGTTCAACCTATAAGAGAAATTGAATAGAAGTGCTCCCTTATCCTATTAATTAGGCAAAAGCAGGAGCGAAACCATAATTAGTTTCGTCATTTAATTTAATTGTGCACTTAAGGTATGCCGACCACTTGCAGTCATGCCTAGTGATACATGTCGAAACCATTGCTTCCCCATGTATTGAACATTATAACAAATTATTGATCTTTTGTCTATATTTTAGCAACAATTTCACTTGTTCAATCCATTCTTTTTTGCAAAATCATAAGCTAGGCCACCGATTTTAAACATATCATCATCAGTTGGTATTTTTTTTTTTATAAAATCATTTAAATAATTTCCTAGTTCATTTACGTTAACCATTATTGTTCCTTTTGCCCATTTTGAATTTTCATTTACGTCACTTACTCCGGGTAGACTTTGAACCATTAAATAATTACAAATTTTAGGAATAAAATAATTAATCCATGCAACATCTTCATTAATGTTTATATCAATAGTTGTAGCATGTCCATAGTCTCTAAGCATTATAATTATATGATTATCATTTATAGATAAAATGGTTATTTCAGAACTATTTAAGCCTTTTTTTAAATTATCAAAAATTACTTGTGATATATTTGTGTTTTTGCCATATAGTTTGATTGTATCATTTGAATTCAATAGACCACAACTTTGCATTATTTCTTCATTATTAACTACATACGAATGTAGTACATGTAATAATTCTGTTATGGACGTAACTTGAAGCAAGAGCATGAATAGATTTTTATTAATTGAGTAACCTATTAGTTCTTCATTTACTTTATGTGTTAGTTCAAAATCCATATTAACAAATATTTGTAAAAATACTTCTTTAAGATTATCATATTCTAATGGGCAATTTTTTATTTTTCTTCTATAATTTTCAAATAATTGGCTTATTAGATTATTTATATTTTCATTAAGGTCTAACAGTTTAGTTATTCTATCAAATGATATTTCTATTCTATCTAATGAACTTAATAATTTTTTTTCATATGATTCTAATTCATCTATATTATTTGGATTTAAAATGTTTGGAAATAATTCGCTTACTATTTCTTTAATTAATGTATCTAATTGAAAAAAAAATACTCTATTTTTATTATATTTCTGTCCATATTTCTCCTTAGCAAACATCTGCTTGAGATTCACCATTTAGTGAATAATCCGCAAACTCTTTTTTAAATAAAGTGGGTATGCTGCTGCCCCAATCATTGCTGCATTATCTGTACAATAAATAAACTCTGGAATACTTAATTTTGCTCCATTTTTTTCTGCAACTTTATTAATTTCACTTCTTAAATATTTGTTAGCAGATACACCACCAGCAACAAGAACATGTTTTATACCTGTATTTTTTAAGGCTAAATCTGTTTTTCTAGCTAGTTCGTCTATTGCAACGTATTGAAAACTAGCTGCCAAATCTGCTTCTCTAATAACATTACCACGTTGTTTTTCGTTGTGCACAACATTTATTATGCGGCTTTTTAGACCACTATAACTGAAATTGTATGTATTATCCATTACTGGTCTTGGAAAATCATAGGTAACTTTGCCTTCTAAGGCTTTTTTTTCAATTCCTGGGCCACCTGGATAAGGTATTCCTAATATCCTAGCTACTTTGTCATATGCTTCCCCTATTGCATCATCTAATGTGCCACCTAAGAACTCAAAATCATAGTCATCTTTCATTATAACAAGCTCTGTATGACCTCCGCTTACTACTAAAGCAAGTAACGGAAACTCTAGCTTATTATTAATAGCGTTTGCATAAATATGACCAATTAAGTGATTTACTGCTATTAAAGGTTTATTGTAAACATAACTTAAAACTTTAGCAAATTCTATACCGACTAGAAGAGAGCCTAAAAGTCCTGGTTTTTGAGTAACTGCTATTGCATCAACGTCATATACAGTCATATTTGCTTTTTTTTAAAGTTTCTTCTAAAACCATTGTTATATTTTCTGTATGCATTCGTGAAGCAATTTCAGGTACTACTCCCCCAAAATTTGCGTGCGTATACATTTGAGTTAAAATTGTTATTGCTACAACTTCGTGACCATTTTTAACAATTGCAATACTTGTTTCGTCACATGATGTTTCTATTGCTAATATGTTTATATCTTTCATTTATATCCCCCACTTCATAGTTATGGCATCAGCATCTTTATAATATTTTTTCCTTATTCCAACTTCTTTAAAACCACATTTTCTATATAGTGCTATGGCCCCAACGTTTGTACTTGATACTTCTAATGTTATAGTTTCATCTTTACATTTTTTTTGAAGCTCATTTAATAGTTTATAACCTATGTGGTTTAATCTATATTCTTCATCTACGTAAATACTTAATAGATCAGTATTATCCTCAAAATCTAAAGCATAAAGGTAACCAACAACACCATTATTTTCTTCAGCTACCATTACTATTGCTATACTGCTATCAATTTCTGATTCTATATGATAAGTACTTTCAAAATTATTATGTAGTTTACCTCCCAATTTATTAATCACATCTACATCAGATTTAATTGCTTTTCTTATCAATTTCTACACCAATTTTCTTTATATATAGTGGTTTAACACTATGGGCATTAATAGGCTCTACATTTTTTTAAAAAGTCATACACTTTTTCAATATCTATCTTGTAATTATCTATATATTCATTGTTGTTTTTCATGTTGATAAAATCTGAATTGTTAACATAGATAAAATCTTTAATAGGTTTAAAATTTTTATCAAACTCACCTAAATAACATCCATTACCATCGCTTATAGATACTTTTTGAGCATTATTACTAATGCTTGATACTTCTAAAGATGAAATTGTTTTAATTGGAATATTTAGTGTATAAGCAAGTGTTTTAGCTATCGTAACTCCAAGTCTTACACCTGTAAATGATCCTGGACCATTAACTACTATTATTTCATCTAATTTTTGTTCATCTATTAATTCTTTTATCGCTGGAAACATAAATTCACTATTGTTTTTTTTGTTAATAACTTCTCGTTTATCCACAAGCTTACCATTATCAAGTAATATTACTATTATATCATTTAAATGCGTATCAATAAATAAAGTCTTCATTATAGAACCGCACTACATATTTCTTCATATTCTTCACCATGTGGCATAAATACAAGTACTCTAGTATCCTCATCTATTAGTTTAAATTTAATGTCTAATCTTTTTTCTGGAAGTTTATCTTTAATTATATCAGCCCATTCAATAATGGTAACTCCACCTTTGTTGAAATAATCATTAAAACCTATTGATTCATCTGTTTCTTCAAGACGATACACGTCCATATGATATAATGGTAGTTCTCCTGATGTGTATTCTTTTATAATATTAAATGTTGGACTTGTTATTGTTTCTTCAATTTCCATTGCACTAGCAAATCCTTTTGTAAATACAGTCTTTCCACTGCCTAGCTCTCCATATAAACAAATTACCATATTAGGAAATTTTTCACTTTCAATATCTTGAGCAATTCTTATTGTATCATCAACCGATCTTGATGTGTATTTATAATCCATTTCTAATCACCTACTCCTATTATAAGGTAAAACTATTTATTAATACAAGTACTATAATGTTATTTGACATTTTTATTTGTATTTTTATAAAATAAAGTAAATTTTAACGCAAAAAAAAATTGGCGACTACCTATCTTAGCATTATACTATTTTCGGCGTATTAGGTCTTAACTTCTCTGTTCGGGATGGGAAGAGGTGTACCACCTAAGCTATCGTCACCAATAAAGGATTTTGTCCTTTAAAAAACCCGATAATGCAATGATATAATTCATCTAATTTTAGAATAATTGTTTAAGTTAAATCCTCGAACTATTAGTACTAGTCAGCTCAACGTATCACTACGCTTCCACCTCTAGCCTATCAACGTTGTAGTCTACAACGGTTCTTACTTCACGAATAATGGGAAAACTCATCTTGGAGTGGGCTTCCCGCTTAGATGCTTTCAGCGGTTATCCCTTCCCGACATAGCTACTCTGCACTGCAACTGGCGTTACAACAGATACACCAGAGGTATGTCCATTCCGGTCCTCTCGTACTAGGAACAGCTCTCCTCAATTTTCCTACGCCCACGACGGATAGGGACCGAACTGTCTCACGACGTTCTGAACCCAGCTCGCGTGCCACTTTAATGGGCGAACAGCCCAACCCTTGGAAGCGAATCCACCTCCAGGATGTGACGAGCCGACATCGAGGTGCCAATCAGCGCCGTCTATGTGAACTATTGGGCGCTATCAGCCTGTTATCCCCAGGGTAACTTTTATCCGTTAAGCGACGGCAATTCCATATTCTACCGCCAGATCACTATGTCCTGCTTTCGCACCTGCTCGACTTGTAGGTCTCGCAGTCAAGCTCCCTTATACCATTACACTCTTTGATTGATTTCCGACCAATCTGAGGGAACCTTTGAGCGCCTCCGTTACTCTTTGGGAGGCGACCGCCCCAGTCAAACTGCCCACCAGACACTGTCCTCCTCCCGGATAACGGGAGTAAGTTAGAGGTCAAATAATTTAAGGGTGGTATTCCAAGGGCGACTCCGTATGAACTGGCGTCCATACATCACAGTCTACCACCTATCCTCTACATAAATTACCTAACTTCAATATCAAGCTACAGTAAAGCTCCATGGGGTCTTTCCGTCCTGTCGCGGGTAATCTGCATTTTCACAGGTATTAAGATTTCACCGAGTCTATGGTTGAGACAGCGTCCAGATCATTACGCCTTTCGTGCGGGTCAGAACTTACCTGACAAGGAATTTCGCTACCTTTGGACGATTATAGTTATCGCCGCCGTTCACTGGGGCTTCAAGTCAATGCTTCGCCGTTATCGACTTTCGTCCGACTAACAAATCATCTTAACCTTCCAGCACTGGGCAGGCGTCAGCCCCTATACATCAGCTTACGCTTTAGCAGAGACCTGTGTTTTTGGTAAACAGTTGCCTGGGACAATTCTCTGCGGGTCACCGAAGTGACCTCCCCTTATCCCGAAGTTACGGGGTCATTTTGCCGAGTTCCTTAACCATAGTTCTCTCGCTCACCTTAGGATTCTCTCCTTGACCACCTGTGTTGGTTCTAGGTACAGGTACTTATAACATATCTTTAGAAGTTTTTCTTGGAAGCATAGCTTCAGAAGACTTAGTAGTCCGTAGACCACGTCGCCATCACATCTCAGCCTTATCGATATCACGGATTTTCCTATGCATCAACCTAAACGCTTAGACCAGAATCCAATAATAGGCTCTTGCTATCCTTCTCCGTCACTCCATCAGTCATATAGGAAGTACAGGAATATAAACCTGTTGTCCATCGACTACGCTTTTCAGCCTCGCCTTAGGTCCTGACTAACCCAGGGAAGACGAACTTTACCCTGGAAACCTTGGTCATTCGGTGGGTAGGATTCTCACCTACCTTACGTTACTCACACCGGCATTCTCACTTCTAAGCGCTCCAGTAGTCCTCACGATCTACCTTCAGCGCCCTTAGAACGCTCCCCTACCATTTATAATAAATTATAAATCCATAACTTCGGTATTATGTTTAGCCCCGGTACATTTTCGGCGCAGAGCCACTCGACTAGTGAGCTATTACGCACTCTTTAAAGGATGGCTGCTTCTAAGCCAACCTCCTAGCTGTTCGTGCGACTCCACATCCTTTCCCACTTAACACAAATTTTGGGACCTTAGCTGGTGGTCTGAATTGATTTTCTCTCGCGTATGGACGTTATCACCTCATACACTGACTCCTAAATCTACAATTCCTGGCATTCGGAGGTTGATTGCAGTCAGTACCGCTAGACGCGGCCATTCCATATTCAGTGCTCTACCTCCAGGATGAAATAATTCAAGGCTAGGCCTAAACCTATTTCGGGGAGAACCAGCTATTTCCGAGTTCGATTGGAATTTCACCGCTAACCACAAGTCATCCAAGCACGTTACATAGTACCCTGGTTCGGCCCTCCATTGGGTATTACCCCAACTTCAACCTGCTCATGGCTAGATCACTCGGTTTCGGGTCTACAGCATAATACTTAATCGCCCTATTAAGACTCGCTTTCGCTTCGGCTCCGTGTTTACCACTTAACCTTGCATTATACCATAACTCGCCGGCTCATTCTGCAAAAGGCACGCTCTCACCCGTTAATGGGCTCGAACTTTTTGTAAGCACATGGTTTCAGATTCTCTATTTCACTCCCCTCCCGGGGTTCTTTTCACCTTTCCCTCACGGTACTTGTTCACTATCGGTCATTAGAGAGTATTTAGCCTTATGGGATGGTCCCCACAGATTCCGACAGGATTTCTCGTGTCCCGCCGTACTCAGGATACACTATAGAGGTTTCATGATTTCGCATACAAGACTATCACTTTCTATGGTCACTCTTTCCAAAGTGTTCTGCTATCATAAAACTTGGTAACTCCGTATATTAGTGTCCTACAACCCCAGTCCTAAGACTGGTTTGGGCTGTTGCCGTTTCGCTCGCCACTACTCAGGCAATCGATTTTTTCTTTCTTTTCCTCCCGCTACTAAGATGTTTCAGTTCACGGGGTTGACTTCTATAAAGCTATGTATTCACTTTATGATACCCTAATGGGTGAGTTTCCTCATTCGGAGATCTCCGGATCAAAGTTTACTTACAACTCCCCGAAGCAATATCGCTGTTTGTCGCGTCCTTCATCGTCTTCTAATGCCAAGGCATCCACCATACGCCCTTAATAATTTAACTTTTCGTTAAACAATCACTTACGTATTATTCACCATTATTCCTAATTAAATGAGTTTTGAGATCTTAATGTCAATTACTAGGACAGTAATTGACTACTCAATTTTGCATTATCTAGTTTTTCAAAGAACAAAATCACTAAACCGTAAAGGTTTAATAATCTGAGAGAATGATCTCTCAAAACCAAGTAAAATAGTCCGCAGCTTCTTGATTGAAACCTTTTCACATTTAATGTGCTAGCCCCGAAGGTTTCATACGGTTGGTTTTCTATAAATATCTCCATAGAAAGGAGGTGATCCATCCCCACGTTCTCGTAGGGATACCTTGTTACGACTTTACCCCAGTCACCTGTCCTACCCTCACCGGCCCCCTCCTAAAAGGTTAGGCTACCGACTTCAAGTATTACAGACTCCCATGGCATGACGGGCGGTGTGTACAACACCCGGGAACGTATTCACCCCGACATTCTGATTCGGGATTACTAGCGATTCCAACTTCATGGAGTCGAATTGCAGACTCCAATCCGGACTGGGACCGGCTTTCAGAGATTAGCTTCACATCACTGTGTTGCGACTCGTTGTACCAGCCATTGTAGCACGCCTGTAGCCCTAGACATAAGGGGCATGATGATTTGACCTCATCCCCACCTTCCTCCGGCTTACACTGGCTGTATCATTAGAGTTCTCAACTAAATGTTAGCAACTAATAACGAGGGTTGCGCTCGTTGTTGGACTTAACCAAACATCTCACGACACGAGCTGACGACAACCATGCACCACCTGTCACCCGGATAACCTCCACTATATTTCTATAGCTTTGCCGGGGATGTCAAACCTAGGTAAGGTTCTTCGCGTATTTTCGAATTAAACAGCATGCTCCACCGCTTGTGCGGGTGCCCGTCAATTCCTTTGAGTTTCAGCCTTGCGACCGTACTACTCAGGCGGAGTACTTAATGCGTTAACTTCAGCACCGGAAAACCGACACTTAGTACTCATCGTTTACGGCGTGGACTACTAGGGTATCTAATCCTATTTGCTCCCCACGCTTTCGTCCCTGAACGTCAGTAATGGCCCAGCAAATCGCCTTCGCCACTGGTGTTCCTCCTAATATCTACGCATTCCACCGCTACACTAGGAATTCCATTTGCCTCTACCATACTCAAGTCTACCAGTTTCTAAAACGGAATGGGGTTAAGCCCCAAGATTTGATTTTAGACTTAATAAACCGGCTGCGGACGCTTTACGCCCAATAAATCCGGATAACGCTCGCCACCTACGTATTACCGCGGCTGCTGGCACGTAGTTAGCCGTGGCTTTCTTGAATGGTACCGTCACATATATAGCATTTTTCCTCTATATATCGTTCTTTCCAAACAACAGAACTTTACAACCCATAGGGCCGTCATCGTTCACGCGGCATTGCTCGTTCAGGGTTTCCCCCATTGACGAATATTCCTAACTGCTGTCTCCCGTAGGAGTTTGGGCCGTGTCTCAGTCCCAATGTGGCCGATCAACCTCTCAGTTCAGCTATGCATCGTTGACTTGGTAGGCCATTACCCCACCAACTATCTAATGCACCGCAGGCCCATCTCCTAGCGAAGCTTTAAAGGCTTCTTTACTCCGTAGAGCACATTCGGTATTATCAGTCGTTTCCAACTGTTATCCCCATCTTGGAGGCAGGTAACCCACGTGTTACTCACCCGTTTGCCACTAAGGGGAAAATCCAAATCCAATTCAATCCATTCTCAGTGCAAGCACTTCAAACTTCAATTCTTTTCATTGGGCCCCTTCGTACGACTTGCATGTCTTAGGCATGCCGCCAGCGTTCATCCTGAGCCAGGATCAAACTCTCAATAAAATTGATTTATAACAATCGTTATTTTTAAGTTTAATCAAAGCTACTCAAAATTGACTTTTTTACTTAGTTTTCAAAGATCATTTTCAATCATTTTTTTGCACCCTTTTTGCTGAGTGCATAGATAATATATCAAATCCAGAAACGAATGTCAACAAAAAATGCAAATTTTTTAATTTTTTGCCATTTTTTTTGAAATTTTACGTTTTTTTTTTTCAAGGATTTTTCTATATATTTTATGATAAAAATATTTTAATATTACTTATTTCTTATAATATTTTCATAAATATTTTTTTATATTTTATTATATTATTTTTTTTATCAAATGGGCCTTCTTTTATTTTTCTTCATTTGTATTAGTTTTGCCATTTCTTTGTTTACTATCTTATCTATTGCTTCAGGATATTTCATTTTTTTCTTATGATAATTATATTCATTATGGTCTAATATTTTATACCCGCCATCTGGATACACTCGTAAATCTAAATCATAATCAATATATTTGATGACATTTTCATCAACTAAATATGGTGATGCTATATTACAATAATAGAATAGTCCATGTGATTTCAACTGAGCGATGCAATTAAACCAGTTGTGTTTATAAAAAAAGAATATAATTGCCAACTCTTTGGTTTTATATGAATGGCCCTCCGGTTCTGTAACATCTACCATATAATTTCCACACACTATGAAATCATCTTGTATATCTAAAATTATTGTATCATCACTTGCTTGATATGCTTCTCCATTATGTTTATAACAATGAATATTGTATTTATCTCCGACTTTCATTTACTCACTTTCTTTCCAATTATATTTTTTTTCTTTCTATATTATATATATAGCGTTGTTTTAAGCAAAAAAAAGAGCAACCTACATTGCTCCAATTACTTCTAATGCTTTTTTACAAGTTGTGTATCTATTATTATTTCTTCACCATTTTCATCAGTTTGTGTGGTTTGTGCCACTTCAAAATCAGGCTTTATACCTTTTTTGTCTATGCAATCACCTGTAGGTCTAAGCCATCTTGCTGATGTGAATTTTGCCATACTGCCATCTTTCATATCGTAAGTTTGTTGAACTTTTCCCTTACCATAGCTTGTTTGGCCCACTAAAACGGCTCCATAACTATCTTTTTAAGGCAGCTGCAAGAATTTCCGCTGAAGATGCAGAATTGTTGTTTATAAGTACTACTATTGGGTAATCCCTTGATGTTTCTGTTTGGTCATAATAATCTTCTTTGGAATTTTTATCTTCAAGTGAATATATTAACTTGCCTTTTTTCAAAAAATAAACTTGCTGTTGTTTCAGCTGAGTCTAAGTATCCACCTGTATTATTTCTTAAATCGATAATAAGTTTTTCCATTCCATTTGCTTCAAGTTCTTTTAAGGCATTTTCCATTTGACTTGTTAATGGACGAGAAAATTTAGATATTCGTATATATCCTATATTATTTTCTTGCATTCCATAAACAATTGCAGGTTCTTCGATTGTTCCTATTTTAACATTAAATGTTAGTTCTTCACCATTTCTATCCACAACAATATCAACAGCTTTTTTTATCTGTTCCGCGAATTAAAAAGTCCAACAGCATTGCCATCTGTATCATTTAATTTTGTCCCATCAATGCTCATAAATTTATCGCCAGCTTGCAATCCAGCCGCTTCTGCAGGACCATTTTTAGTCACTTTTGTTATTACTCTGTCTTTATTAATTTCTACGCCAATACCTTGATATGTTCCTTGAAGACTTTCTTCTAAAGCTTTTCTTTGCTCATCAGTTAGGTATGTTGTATAATTATCTCCTAAATAATTTAACATAGCATTTAAAGCACTATCTAGCATTTTTTCTTTATCAACATCTTCATAATAGTTGTTAACTATATTTGAGTATGCTTTAATAAAATCAGATAATTCCTTGTCATTTGATAAATCACTATATGACAAATTATAGTTGTTAGTTACAATAATACCTGCTGTTACTGCTGATACTACTGATGTTATACATATTATAATTATTACACTTATTAAATTGAAACCTTTGCTGTTTTTCATTCTATTTCACCTATAATTATTTTAGCATTAAATTAAAAAAAAGAAAAAGTTAAAAACTTTTCTAAATTCCTAATTCGGTCTTAATTGTGTCAAGTGTTTCTAAATATTTGACAATTTTACCATTTTTTATCTTTATTAATGTTAAATCTTTAAAAGCAAGTTCACTTGATATTGTAGCATTTGGATTACTTTCTTTGTCTTTGCCAACATAATATTTTTTTATTTAATTCATTTGATAAATCACAGAAATACACTTTATTGGATTTTTCCTTATTCATATATTTATTCATTAAAGCAGAATAATAAATTGCATTTGGTGCTTCGCCATCATAAACAATAACGTAATATTCATTATCTGCACGGTTAAACAATGTTCCAACACTAACTTTGTCATAGTCAATTGAACCTGCGGTTACAGTTGTATCATTACTATTATCATCCTTATTTTTTGTTAATAAGTCTTGTAATACCATAAACTGCAAGTACTAAAACTATGATACTTAAAAGGATTATAATAAATTTTTTTACTTCTTTTGATTCTTCACTTGTGTATTTATCAATATCAACCTTTTTAATTTTCTTTGTTTTTACTTTGTCGTTTAATTTTTCTTGCTTCTTTGCTTTTGCCATAACTATTCCTCCATGTGATTATTATACCTAAATCATGTACATTTTGCAAGTTTTACCAGAGAATTTTATGTTATATTATTAATAATGTTGATAATTTGTTGGTTTAATCAAAAAAAACAATGCGCATGGCATTGCTTTTAATTATTTTGTGGATAATACTGTTTTGGAATTACCAAGTGATTTTGCTACACTAACCATTTCATTTGATGATAAATCACTACTTACTAGATAGTAACTTATGTTTTCACTGTTCCAACTTATAGAATTTGAACTTAAAGCTGCGATTGTTTTATCAAGCATCAATGGGTCGCCGAATACTGGAATTACCTCAAAGCTACTAGCTTTTGATGCTGTTTCTTCAACAATTACAAAGTTTTTATCACCAGCAAATGTTAGAATTACTCTACTTCCTGCAGCTGTATCAATTGTTTCTGAACTTTTTAAATGTGTATTAGTAGGTATATAAAGTGGATAAATGATACTATCTAAAGTTCCAGTTGTCTTATCACAAGTGTTTCCTTCACACGTTTTATTATCTTTACAATTTGTTCCTGAACATGTACCATTCTTATTTTCGGTATTTTCGTTTTTATTTGTATCTTTGTTAGCATCCTTATTATCAGTTGTTTTATTTTCATCTTTAGTAACATCAATTAAATCTTCTAAAACAAAATCATCTTCTTTTAATTTTGCTTTTAAATTAACACTTTTAAATGTTACTTTTATCTTTATTATGTCATCTGCAGAATACACTTCTACTTTTTCAATTTTCATATTCTTGTCAAAATATATTTTTTGATAAGTAAGCTCATCATTATTAGGATAATTTACTTTTACATTTTATAATATAGCCATTTTCTGTTTTTTCTAATGTTTTTTCACCATCATTTTTAATATCTGTTAGTAAGTTTTGTAAAAGATAAGCTTGTGATGAGTTTTCTGGCCATACACTATCAAATTTAAAACTCTTGTTTAAACTTGGTGTTACAACATATAATCCTTCCTTATTTTTAAGTATTACCTGTTCATGATTATTAGTTTGATTTACTAAAACTACTTTATAAAAATCATCTTTTAAAAAGTATGTATCAATATTATAGGTAAATATTTCTTCCCCACTACTTATTTCCATTGTACCGTTTATTTTATATGATTTACTGCTTTCTACACTCTTTGTAAAATCATTTACGGCATCTTCTAGTTTGTAACTTCCACACCCAGTTAAAGTAAGCATGCAAACTATCATTAGTATTAAATACTTTTTCATTACCAAATCCCTTTTCTAATTAAATATATTTTTTCTATTTTAAAATATGTATGTATATTATTTAATTTATGGTTAAAAATATAAACAAAGGGATGTGAAATTATGATGATACTACAAAAAATTGCTTTAGTATTTACCATTATAGGGGCAATTGTCTGGGGGATTTATGGACTTTTTTGATGTAAATATCGTTGCTAAGTTATTTGCTAATGTAAATATTTTAGAAAAAAGCTATCTATGTAATTGTTGGTATATGTGGGCTTATCAACATTGGTTTATTCTTTGTAAGAGAAGACTAAAAAAAAGTAGTGAATTTAACACTACTTTTTTGCTACACTTTGTGTAGTTTTTTTTATGATATTTTAATCTTTAACTTGCTTGATACTACATAGCTTACAAGTGGATTGTTGTTATCTATCTTGATTTCCACTTCATGTTCACCTACACCTAGACCAGTTAAATCTACATAAGATCTATTTGATTTAAATCAAGTTTATCTATTACTGATGCTACACCATTTACTTGTACTGTTATATCTTTGTTATCAATTAGGTTAACATTTAAGCCTTCGCTTAGATTTCCTGGTTTTATATTACCACCGATTTCAATTGTTTTTTGAACTTCTTCACCAAATGTTACAACAATTTCAACTTTTTCCATGCTCATTTTTCTAACACCATTAGGCTTATTTATTGTGGCATTATATTTCTTTGAACCATCTTTTCCAAGACCATCAACATTGATTGTTACTGGTACACTCGTAATCTTTTCAATTTCTGATTGTTCACCATAAATTGTGATTGTTGATGCTGTGCTACCATTTATGGTAATTCCAGCGATCGCTTTTCCGGCGATAAGTTCACCAGTTGTTTCAATAGAAATTGGTACACTTTGTGAATAACTATCTAGTACTATAGTTGCACTTATTGTACTAGGTACGATTTCAATATTTGTTAATTTATTACCTTTTGTCATAAGCTACTAGTTCAACATTATCTATATCGTATGTTCCCGCTTCACTAAAGTTTTGTTTTGCTAAATCTATTAGAGCTTTTACTGATGCTATTTCTTTTAAAGCATCACTGCCTCCTTTAACTACAACTTCTGACTTACTTAATGTTACAGATTTAACACTTAATTTGCTATCTAGTGCATTAATGTTAAGTAGATCGTATGATATAGATTTAACTTGACTTTCTTTATTCTTAATCATTACTTGAACATATGATGGATCAAGTTTGTATGTTAATGATTTAATTGGTTTTGAATATGAAAAAATATACTTTATATGGATTTTCACTTGGTTTATATTCTGATAAATCTAATACTACTTCGTATTCTCCGAGTTGTTTGGCTAAATATATATCACTTTTTCTACCTGTTAAAGTTATATCTACTGTTTCAGGTACACCTTCGATTACATAGGCTTCTTCATTATATTTAACCACTACAGGAATATTTGGTATTTCTTCGGCTTCTGTTTTAACTAAGTTGATAACTTTTGAATCAATTAGTAAAAACATGCCGACTGCTAGAACAAGAGATAAATATATTAAAAAGTTTGGTTTATTTAATAACTTATCTAATTTACCTTGGTTCTTTTTTGTTTTTTTAGATAGATAATAGATAAATCTACTTATTGGTACGACGATGTACTTGTCTATAAAGGCATATAATTTTTTAAAAAATCTTGTTATCATTCGTCTTCACCATCACTTTCATCTGCTTCGAAGAAGACTTCCATCTTAGGTTTTAGTTCATCAATTAACATCATTCTAAATTGATCAGAATCTAGATTATAATGTAGGTTTCCTTCAACTGCTATTGATAATCTACCTGTTTCCTCACTGACTACTAAAGCTATTGCATCACTTTCTTCAGCAATTCCTAAGGCAGCTCTGTGTCTTGTTCCTAGTCTTTTTTGAAACATTTGGATTCATACTTGTTCTAAATACTGCTCCGGCACATGTAATTCTATCACCTTGAATAATTACACCGCCATCATGAAGTGGTGAATTTGGAAAGAATATAGTTTCAAGTAATGAGTCAGATATATCCGCATACACTTTTGTTGCAGTTTTTTATATATTCTTCTAAAGATATTTCTCTTTCAATTACGATAAGAGCCCCGATTCTTTTTTTCTTAAATATTCGCAAGCACGCATAATTTCATACACTACTTTTTTTCTCTTTCATCTACTGTTAGTATTTTATGACGTCCTAAAAGTTGTGTACGTCCTAAATGATTCTAGTACACTTCTTATTTCTGGTTGGAATATTACTATTATAGCAAGTGGTCCCCATTGAATTGCATATTCTAGAATTACACCAACTGTATAAAGGTTTAACCAATCACTTAATAGCTTAACTGCTAATATTATAATTACACCTTTAACTATTAAAACCATTTTTATATTATTTTTAACATTTTTTAATATATAATAGAAAGCTATCCATACTAAACAGATATCTAATAATTTTGTAAACGTTTCCCAAATTGCTGATAAATTCATTTAAACACCATCCTTAACATACTGCAAGTTTATTATAGCAAATTTTTAGCAAAATAAAAAGGGGTAATCCCCATTTTATAGATTGCTTGACTCATTGTTTCCAATATTTTTATTTTCTTTTACTAAATCTTGTAATGACATGTTAGTATTTATTTGATTTTGTATAGTATTTACATTATTTATATTTTGAGTCGTGCTATTTGAATCAATTTAAATTTTGAATCTTTTTTCTTTTTTTCTACTTACAAAATAGCCAATTAATGAAAATATTAGAAAAAAGTGCTATTAAATCAAATATAAGATAATGTTTGCTTAAAAATTCTAATATACTTGTCATTTACATTTCTCCCTTTTTAACTTATTGATAATTTTTGACCTACCGGTTCAATTTGAATAAATGTGTTTCCATCATTTACTTTTAGTTCTTCACCATTCATATAATAATATTTTGTTTGACTCTTTCTTGATTCTTTTTTTTACCCATTTAATTGGAACGCTATATCCACCTGAGATGTAATATCCTGTTCCTGAGCCAACATTTTCAATATTTTGACGTCCTTTGTTTTCACCATCATTTAATGTTGTATTTTTTACTTGATATGTAATTATATTTTTGAAGTGATATTGTTTTTTAGTTACATAATCAGTATGAGCTTTACCATTTACACTTCTTAAATAGTAACCATTTTCAGCATCGTATGTATAACTTGTAACATAACTATTTGAATATGGAATACTTATATTTGTTGCAGATGCAGCGCCATCTAGAGAAGCCATATCTATCTCATCAACACTATAATTTAACAATAAATTGTTATTTCTAGTTGTTCTTTTGCTTCCAAGTCCATTATTTAACTTTTCAATACTTGTAAATAATGTATGTTCGCTTGCAACATTAAGTGATTTATCTCTCCAGCCAGTTTTAGAATTATCAACAACAATTCTGTCTACACCTAGAGCACTAAAATCACTTTGGGCTTGAGGGCTTTGACCATGGTGAACATAAATTGCATCATTTTCTAAGGCATAATCCAGAAAATAATGTCTCGCACTACGTATTGAACCAATTCTTGTTGTGTTTTGATCCATGAAAAGTGCCATATAACGTGTAATTCCACCTTCAACAATTATTTCATACATTAAATAGGCATCTTGAAGTCCGCTTTGAAGTGGTCTTGCCACACTTATGTTGTTAATCATAACTGCATATGGTCTTGATTTAGAGTTTGCATCAACTATTTTTAAATTTTTGACATCAGTTTGATTCTGATTATCATTACTTGGCTTTTTAGTATCGCTTTCTTCTTTTTACCACAGCCAGTTAGGAATAAACCTATTAAAAGTAATAATACTATAATTTTTGAGTTTCTAGATTTCATAATACTACCTCCTTAATCTATTATCTCTTTCTAAGTCCCGTTTTTTAATTGTTTCTCTTTTATCATATAGTTTTTTACCCTTTGGCAATCCCTATAGATATTTTAGCTTTATCATTTTTGATATAAAGTTTCACGGGCACTAATGTATAACCATCACGACTAGTTAATTCTAGCAACCTTTTTATTTCTTTTTTGTGGAGCAATAGTTTTCTTTCTCGCGTCGGTTCATGATTAAATATATTTCCCTCATCATATTTATCTATAAACATATTGATGATATATGCTTCATTTTTCTTTATTCTGACGTAACTATCCGTTAAATTCACTGATCCTTTTCTAACAGACTTTATTTCTGTTCCTTTTAAAACTATACCAGCTTCAATTTCATTATCAATAAAATAATTAAAATAAGCTTTTTTATTTACTATTTCCATTTGTATCCCTCACAAGTTCAAAATCAACTATAGCCCCTTCTTTATTTGCATTTGTTACAACTACTTTTACTTTGTCACCTACACGATATTTTGTTTTTTTTGTCAAAACTAATTAGTGATAACATTTCTGGTACATAAGTAAAATATCCATTTAAAGTACTAATATGTACTAGGCCTTCAACTAAATTGTCAAGTTCTACAAATAGTCCAAAATTAGTAACACCACTTATAATACCTGTGTACTCTTCACCAATATGATCCATCATGTATTCTGCCATCTTCATATCTAAAACATCACGTTCAGCTTCAATAGCATTTACTTCAGTTTCGCTTGAATGTTCTGCAACATCAATTAAATATTTGGCATTAAAATTAATTGTTTCCATATCAATTCTATTTTCAAATAGATATGTTCTAAGTAATCTATGTACTGTTAAGTCAGGAAATCTTCTTATTGGGCTGGTAAAATGAGTATAGTTTTTACTAGCTAGACCAAAGTGACCAATATTATTTGTACTATAAATGGCTTTTTTTTCATACTTCTAAGTAACATATCTGATAAAATTACAAATTCATCTTTATCACGGAATTCATTTAATAAATTTTGCATGGTAACAGGTGTTATTTTATTTAAATTAGTATGTATTTGATAACCCATTTGTTTTATTAGATTTGTAAAATCTTCAATCTTTTCGGCATTTGGTAAATCATGAACACGGTAGATAAATGGTAAATCCATATTACTTATATGTGTTGCTACAGTTTCATTAGCTGCTATCATAAAGTCTTCAATTAGTTTTTCACCAGTTCCTTGTACTCTTTTAACAACATCAATTGCTTTACCATTTTCATCTTGAATAATTTTGGCTTCATCAATACCAAAGTCAATATATCCGCGAGATATATTTTTTCTTTTCGAAGTATCATGGCAAGTTCATGCATTGTTTTTTAATGTATCTGCAAAAGGTTCATAACCTTCTGGAATAATGTTTTCATCTAGTATTTTATTAACATTTTTATATGTCATTTGTTTTCTTGACTTAATGTATGATGGGAATATATCATAATCTATTACTTTACCATTTTCATCTATAGTCATTACACAACTGATAGTTAATCTTACTACTTCTGGATTAAGTGAACATATACCATTTGATAATTGATGTGGAAGCATCGGTATTACAGTATCTGCTAGATAGCTTGATGTTCCCCTAGAAAAAGCACTTTCATAAAGATTAGTTCCAACTTTAACATAGTTTGAAACATCAGCAATATGAACTCCAAGTTTATAATTTTTGCCAGTACGTTCTACACTAATAGCATCATCTATATCTTTGGTATCATCGCCATCTATAGTAAATATCATTTCATTTGTTAAGTCTGTACGACCAATTAAATCTGCTTCACTTACCTCATCTGGTATATTTTTAAGTTCTTCTTTAACAGCTTCACTAAATTCAGTTTCAATACTATGTTTAGCTGCAATTGTTAAAATATCAACGCCTGGGTCATTTTTGTGACCAATTATTTTTTCAACTTTGGCTAAAAATGTTCTGTTTCCTATTTCTTTTAAGATATCAATAACTACTTTATGCCCTTCAACACAACCTTTTAAACTTTCTTTAGTTAACTTAACTGCTATATTTATTTAACTTTTCATCATCAGGCTTAAAACCTAAAGTTTTCTTATCTTTAACTATTTCTCCGACTACTTTTTTTAAATCTCTTTTTAATATATTCCTTATGTAACCTTCAGGTTCAGGGTCATTTAATCTTGTTTTTATTTCAACTTCAACAAAATCACCATTTATGGCGCCATTTAAATCATTGCTATGTACAAAAATGTCTTCTGGCTTACATTCCACGAAACCATTTCCACTTTTATTAATACGGAGTTTTCCTACTTTTAATGATTTTGTGTTTTCTAAAAGCATATATTCATGATTTTTGGATTTATGAAGTATTCCTTCCGTAGTCATTTCATTTAATGTATCTTCAAGCATGTTAATATCTTCCATGCTTTTTAAATGTAAGTTTTTTATTTATATCATTTATACTTTGTCCTTTTGTTTCTTCTTTTAATATTTCAATTATTTTATCCTTCATCTGCTAACCTTCTTTATATGTACACTTCATTTTGTCTTCTTTCCATGTTACTTCTACATAATTTTTAGTATCTTCACTAGCTTTTTTTGCCTGTTAAAGGATTTTTAAAATTGCTCTTAATATAATCTCTAGCTATTAGTTTATCATTATGAATTTTGCATAAATAATCAAAGCCTTCACATATCTCTTTGGTGTAGTTTTCATCTTCTGCAAGTTTACATGCTGCTTCTTCTAGGGTTTCGTGGTATTTTTCTATTTCTTTTTCTCTCATACCACCAAAAATCAAAACTATAGCTAGTATAATCGTAGTAATTGCAATTAAAATCAATAATATTGTTAGAACCCTTTTTTTATTCTTCATATTTTATCACAAGTAAAGTATATCATATTTATTAAGATTTAACTAGTCTTTAATGAACATTTTTTTTCATTATTATTCCATTTTATTTGAACTATGTCATTTTCGTATTTGCTTACTGGATAATTAGTTTCTGGATTTTTTAAATTTTTGTTTACTAAACCCTCATCTATAAGTGTTTTTATTGTAACTTCACTATCTGTTAATATATTGTTAGTTTCAGCATATACACATGCAGCTTTTTCTAATGTTTCTTTATATGTTTTAATTTGTTTTTCTTTTTGGCGTTCTGCCATACCACTCATGTTAACTCCGACAGTTACGGATACTGCTGCAAGAAGTACTATTACAACAAGTATTTCAATTAATGTAAATCCATTTTTTTTTCATTTGGCCTCCATATTTGTTTACAAAAAAGATTGCGTTCACCAATTTGACATCATACATTAATTATAGCAAATTTTTTCTTTATTATTAAATTGGCAAGGACGGAGAGAATCGAACTTCCATCAATAGTTTTGGAGGCGATAAAATCACTTTCAAAACATTCTAAATGACAATAATTAATTGCATCATATTGGATATTTACATTATACCTTACACTTTAATTTAATGCAACACTTTTGCCATCTACATTGACAATAAAATAGAAGAGTTGTGATAAAGATTTTTTTTAAACTACAACGATAGTAATATTCAATTCAAACGAAAAAAATTATATTATGTAAAAGTATGTATCGTAGAAAATACATAGTACAGTAACTATATGTATAAAAATCTACATCAAAAAAAAAATAAGCCTTATTATAAAAAATATAATAGTTTGTATTTTTTTGCCGAAAAAAAGAAAAAAGTACTGAATTCGGTAAACATTTTTATTTGTTTTTGTTATACTATATTTAATAATGGGAGATGAGTTTATAAATGACATTTACTGAAGCAATAATAGAAAGAATTAATGAGCTTTGTAAGTTGAATCATATAACTACAAATAAGTTGTCTGAGCTTTCCACTGTTCCAGCAACAACGCTTTATGCGTTGCTTTATGATAAAGTAGAAAACCCAAGTTCTAAAAATATTTATAAATTTTTGCAAAGTTTTTGGAATAACAATGAAAGAGTTTTATGATACTGAAATATTCAATAAAATGGATTTTATAGAATAAATAAAGCTTGGCGACAATCACTTCGATTGTTTTTTTTTTTTTACAAAAAAAGAAATCTAATTAAATAGATTCCTTATCTCATAGAAAAACTGTTATTTATAGTTAATATACTATACATAAAAAAAAGAACATCTTGATTATTAAATTTTATATAATTATTCAAAATCCTTGAAGAAACATATCTAATATCAATAAGAGTAATCTTCTTATAACCCTCTATTAATAAAGGAACTAAACTACTGCCATAAGAATCACGGAAAACAATTAATTCTTTATTACTATTTGAAGTAGGATTAACAATATCTATAATAGAAGATGCTCCTGATAAATATATATCATATTTATCTAATGATTTTAGTTTATCATAATCATATATTTTTGTATATTTTTTAGTTTCATAATTATACACACTACTATTAAGGATAGATGGATTAGATATAGTTTTTATAGTATCAATATCTTTAGTTACTGATAGTCTACCAGCATAACTACCCTTAAAAGCAGTAACTGTATTTATAACACTGTTATTGTTATAGAAAAATTCATTTGATTAGAAATAGTATTTGCAACATTAAATAAATCTTCTTGTTTCCAATGAGTATCAGTCTTATAATAATTATTAAGTGTTAATTTATCAAATATATTTATATAATTAAGATTTGTTAAATTGTTTTTCATCATATCTTGTAATTTATTATAATCAAGTTTTAAATTACCTTTATTAACAAAGTAATTTTTATCAGGAATAATAGTATAATAAATGTTACTATTATTATTTAAATATGTATTTTTTATGTAATTAATCTTATTAGTTAAATTATTAATAGAATTAGTATTTAAAGGAAATATTTCTTCAACAATATAATCATCATACATATATAAATTATTATATTCACCTTTAGTAGATAATTCTATATCTATTTTAATTTTTCTAAAAGTATCTCTTTTTAATAAACTGATCCGTAACATAAGAATCAAATTTCTTAAAATAAGTACCATCAAACAAACTTTTAGTAGTTAATTCTGGCATAGTAGCGAGTTTTCTTCTTTCTGCTATAGAAATATCTGTATCTTTTTTTATAACATTAATCAAAAAAATAATGAAATTATAGTAAAAAGAAATACTAAAGTTACAACTATATCTTTTATTTTATCGTTCATGTATAACCTCCTTAAAATCTAAAATATAAAAATGGATTATATGAATTATCTATCAAATAAGAAGTAACAACTACTAATATGACTACTATTAAGATTGGTTCTAAAATATTAATTATGTTATTTACATATTTATTTTTTCTTAATTTATCTATTAATGTTTTAATAAAAGGAGTAGCCCCAAATAAAGAAATAATTAATATTGGTAAATAACTCTTTAAATAATGAAGTGTATAATCATTAATGAAAACTTCTCCATTCATACCAAATAACCCTTTAATATTAGTCAAAGCCACTGACATATTGTCAGAATTAAATATAATAAATAATATCATAACAATAAATAATACATATATTCTTCTTATAAAAAGAAGGTAATTTTTCCATAAATTTATTAAGGAATATTTTTTCTATTATAAGAATAATTCCAAACAATAATCCCCATATTAAAAAAGTCCAATTAGCACCATGCCATATTCCAGTTAATAACCATACTATTAAAATATTTCTTATTTGTTTATATTTACCATCTCTATTGCCTCCAAGCGGAATATAAACATAATCTTTAAACCATGTACTAAGAGAGATGTGCCATCTACGCCAAAACTCAGTTATACTTTTTTGATATATATGGATAATTAAAGTTTTCAGGGAAATGAAATCCAAATATTCTTCCAAGACCAATAGCCATATCACTATAAGCTGAAAAATCAAAATACAACTGTAGCATATAACTTATACCAAATATCCAATAAAAAATATTACGGTTGTTTCATTTAGAGCAAAAGCTTTAGTGCAAAGTTCTCCCAAAGCATTAGCTATTAATACTTTTTTAGCAAGTCCAATAGAAAATCTTCTAATACCATATGCAATTATTAAAACTATGTACTCTATCATCTAATTCTTTTTCTACTGTCTGATATCTAACAATAGGTCCTGCGACTAACTGTGGAAATAAAGATACATAAGTTGCTAAATTTATAATGTTTTTTGAACTTTAACTTTACCATTATATACATCAATAAGATAACTTATAATTTGAAATGTATAAAATGATATTCCTATTGGTAATGCAATATTTAATAATTTAATATTAGCATTAGATATATCATTAATTGTTTGTATAATAAAATCAGTATATTTAAATATTATTAATAAAAATACATGTATAAATAAAGTTGTTATTAATATATTTTTACTTTGATTTTTATATTTATCAATTAAAATAGCGCCTATATAAGCAATAATAATTTCTGCAATCATTAAAAAAAACATATTTAGGTTCTCCGTAAAGATAAAAAAATAAAGATGCAATTAATAAAATAATATTTTTATATTTTTTAGGTGTTATAAAATATATAATTATTAATGATGGTAAAAAATAATATAAAAAACTAATACTAGTAAATAACATTTTATCCTCCTTTAAAAAGGCACCTTAAAAGGTGCTTCATTATTCTTCTGCTGACATTTCTGGTGGAAGTTCTATATTTTCTTCGTTCATTTGATTTTTCTAATTCTTTTCCAATATTATTATTTACATATTTCTTAAAATCATTATATACTGCTTTAGCAACATCTTTATCAGCCATTACAGAGAAATATTACATTACCACTGTTAGTGATATATAATTGTTCTGCTGAAACACAAATCCAACGTCTCATATCAATATTATCAAGCATTTCTTGCTTAATTTTTTTCAACATTGGCACTATCTTTGACCTTAACAACAGCCACTGAATAAGCTTGTGATGTCATCATTGGTACTGAAACAACAATTGATTCAATATCATTATTTGTTTTTAAACCAGTATAACTAGTAACTTCATCAATATTCTTTATATCTACTTTCGTAGTTTCAAGTTCGGTAAAACATTTTTATTATCTTTATTTATAGTATTAATAATGTCATTAATGTTTTTTGGTGTCTCAACACTACCTTTGTTACCATTACCTGATACCTGATACTAGTATGAATATTATAAATGAGATAACTGCTAATAATATCAAACCTATTATAAAAATATTTTGTTTTTTCATTTTTTTTCTCCTCCTAGTATTTAAATTATATCACACTTTTTTGCTGAATTCGGTAGAAAAATTATTGTACTTTTTAAAAGTTTAATTTTAACTATTTAAAAAGTAAACCATTTCTGATTTACTTTTTATAAATTATAAATATTTATTACTATTTTGTATCAATTAATAATTCTTTTTGGACTTTTCTTTAAATTGCTTGATGAAGATATTAGTAAAGATATTATAAGAACTAAAGACACAAATAAAACCACATATATCATTAATTTTGGAGATATATTAATTTCTAAACTTGTTAGTGTTTTATTAAATCCATCTACTTCAGCTCCACCTCCAAGTTGACTAGATGCTGACTGTTTAGCAATTTGTTTTTGCTATAGTGCCAGTGACTTTACTTAATATGTTATTTCCAATCATACTTGCTGTATAAACAGCTAGAAAGTATGATCCTATAAATGCTGGGATTGATATAAATACTAGTTCAATAACAAATTGTCCGAATATTTTGGCTTTTGAAATTCTAAGGAAAGTAAAATTGCAATTTCTTTTTTTTCTAGCATTCATCCATAAAAAAAACAATAGTAATGAAACTGTAACACCTGCAAATAATAATGATCCTGCAAATAATTTATTAGCTATTTTATATATACCTGATATTGATTGTTGTAATGCTGGGTAATTATTTGAACTTTTAATCAAATTATATTGTTGCCAATCTATATCGAGTTTTTCAATTTTTTAATAACTTTATCTAAATTTTTATCACCTTTTACAAAAAATGTTGCATCTTGATATACTGCAGTATCCTCTGTATTTCCATATACTTTTGCAGCCGTATCTAAATCAGTTATCAAAGTATTTTCGTAAAGCTCTTGGGCTACAGTAACGCCACCCTCATTATGACCATCAAAAGGCCTTTTATCTCAACTTCTACTTTTTCATTTGCTCTTTTTTCATTATCAGCATCAAATAAATTAGATTTTATTTTTTATTTTATCTCCAATTTTTTAAATTATTTTTTTCTGCTAAGTCTTTATGCATTAAAATCTTATTTTTATCATTTTCATTTAAGTGTTCCCCACTAGATAATTTGTAAGCTCCCTGAAATAAACTTATTTTCTTTTGATGAATCATTAACTCCTGTTAACATAACAGCTCTTTTAAAGTTTTTTGCTCTTTCTGGTGATTGACCTGAAAGTGTTTTTTTGCGTTTCTATTATATCATTACCTACTAAATCGGCAACACTATTAATTCTTTTTACATATGAATCAATATCTTTGCATTCAGCAATTTTTTTAATATCCTGTCCTTTTATATTGCCACCACCTCTTGGTGTTCCAAAATTAAATCTTCGGTTTATTTCCATAGAGAAACTATTTGTTATATTTCCAAAAGTTTCTTTCGAAGCTCTGTTCGTAGCATCTTTGATCGATAAACTAATAAGACAAAGAGTTGACATAGCTGTTATAACTAACAATATAATTATTGATTTTAGACTTTTTCTAGTTACATATGCAAATGCATTTTTAATCATTATTGTACCTCCTAATCATTTTTATTTATTTTCTTAAGTTTTCTATCTTTTAATTCTAAAATAATGTCAGCAGAATTTGCAACTTCTTTACTATGTGTTACCACGATTACACACTTATTTCTTTTCTTTTGCTAACTTTTTAAGTATTTCAATTATTTCACCAGCAGTATCAACATCTAAGTTTCCAGTAGGTTCATCTGCTAAAATTATAGGGGCTTCTGAAACCAATGCTCTTGCAATCGCCACTCTTTGTTGTTGTCCTCCTGATAATTTCATTACATTTCTTTTTATTTGACTTTTATCAAGCCCTAATTCAAATAAGATTGTTTCAGATGCATTTTTATTTACTAATCTAACATTTTCTAAAGGCGTTAAATAATCAATTAAATTATAGTTTTGAAAAACTAACGATATGTTATTTTTTTTCTATGATTACTATAGCCATCTTTCTCTATATCATTTCCTTTAAATAAGATTTGACCTTTTTTGGGTTTATCTAAACCTGCTAATAGAGAAAGTAATGTTGACTTTCCTGCCCCTGATTTTCCAATTATTGCATAAAATTTTCCAATTTCAAATTTTTGATTTACTGAAGATAATACCTTTTCACTTGAATTTGAATAATTATATGTTACATTTTTTATTTCTAATATATTCATTTTTAATCTCTAACTTATTTTTGACAATATTTCTTTTGGTTTTTTAATTAATATCATTAAACTTGCAATAATAACTGATAGAACAATAATTCCAATTAATATTACATAACTTTGTAGAAATGTTATAAGATTTGAAATTAAATTATAGTTTTTAAGTAAGCTATCAACCATTATTGTTGAATCATCAGAATTCATAAATCCACCGACTATAATATTTAATATTACATTTCCTATAAACAATGAAAATACAAAAGAGGGTAGTGATATAAATAATAATTCAAGTATAAATTGAGTTACAATTTTTATTTTACTTATACCAATTGATAATAATATTCCTATTTCATATAATCTTTCTCTTAACCATAATATTAATATTAATGACAATACTGTTATTCCACCTATCATAATTGAATATGTCATGATCTTAATAATATGTTTTATTCCGTCTATAGACTCTAGTGTTTCTTCGAATACATGGTTATCACTTGAAACACTGGATTGTGACCAATCAATTTTAATTTTTTTAATTTTATTTAATGCTACCTTTGTATTTTTTCTGAACTGTCTGAAAATATTGCAAGTTTATTAACAATTTTGTTATTTTCAGGTTTATTTAATGCTTTTTGACTTGATTCATAATCAATAAATACCATATTTTCACTAAAGTCTGATGATAAGCCAGTATATTTTTTTTCTTGTTTTTACCTGAAAAGATTCCAATTATCTCAAACTCATATTCTAATTTCTTTTTTCACTATTATTAAAATCAATTAATTCAAGTTTAATTTTATCATTAAGTTTTAGGTTGTTTTTTTCTGCAAGTTCATTATGAATAAGAATTTTTCCTCTATCATTATTATTAATATGTCTGCCTTTTTTATAATAGTGAAAATACCACTATTAAATAAAATATCCTTTTCACTATTATTAGTAGCTTCTACTGAAAGCATATTTTTTGAACTCATCTGATAAATCATCTCGTTCTACTAATTGTGTTCCATCTACAACTTTAATGTTTGTAGTTCTAGCAAGTCCATCATACTTAGTGATGATTTCTTTTATTTCTTTTATATTATCTAATTCTTTAAACTGATTAGTTTCAAAAGTATCACCATTATTTTTAATTATTGATAATGATGTCTTTGAAATCTTGTATAAGTTTTTTTTCTAATTTATTTGTTGATTTTGTTATATTCAAACATGAATACAAACAAGAGAGAACTACTGTTAAAATAATAAATACTATAATTTTTCTAAAATTTCTATAGCATTTTTTCATTTTAAAATATATGCTTAAAAAAAGATATAGCATTTTTTCAGCCATATCTTTTATTTTTGTTTAAAAATAGACATCCCAGGTAATTATATTATTTTTTTTAGATTTTTGTCAATTTCTAGCTAATTTATTTCTGAAATCGGTAAACAATTAAAATAAAAGACAATTATTTATGATTTGCTTTTTGATAACTCTTTTTATAATTATTTGATATTTCTTTATTTGGGAAAACTTTAAACGGTACCTCTCGAACTAATTTAGTATCTATAATTTTCGCATCCAAATATTTTACATCTAAATACTCAACTAACATATTGTATAATTTTTCAATTTCTTTATATATATCCATTGGAACAGAAACGCATTCACCTAACAAACATATTTTTCAAAATATTAAGTAATACCAAACAACGTTCATCTACATCGTATTTTTTATGAATTATCAATTTTATCAACTCTAGTGTGATGTCAACTCTTAACAAAAATTATTGCAAGTCAGATTTAAAAAAACAATTACAATTTTTACATAAAAAACGATTTTTCCTTTATTTTATAAGGAAAAATCGGTATTTTTTGGCAGGGGCAGAGAGAATCGAACTCCCATCAAAAGTTTTGGAGACTCCTATGCTACCATTATACCATGCCCCTATTTCTTTTGGGAACAATTAGATTATATCATACTAATTTTTAAAATACTAGCTTTTTGTATTAAAACTTTTGAAAAAACATTTAAATTTAGCAGAGATTATATAAATCTCTGTTGTTATTTCTACATGTGTGAATAAATGCTTAAAAGCTTTATCTTTAATTGCATTCAAAAATTATCCTACTTTAAATATTCCAAATTTCACCATAGCCATAACGACCATTACTATCATTTTCTAGTTCTTCACAATAATACATGTTATGGTTTGTTTTAATTAGAATACTTTTTTTTTCTTGAAGATAACTTCAACTAATTCTTCTTCACCATTTGTAATGTAATCTAGTAAACTATCTATTTCATTAAATGATAAATTCTTTAACTTACTATAATTCACTTGTAAGCCTCCCTTCTCTGTACCTGTTAGAAAATAGATAGTCTATATAATATATATACCAAAATTACATGTAAACATCATACTAAATTTTAGTTTATAAGTCAAGAAAAAAACTTACAGTTTTTGACCATAAGTTTATTTTTTACTTTTCTTTGCTTTCTTTTCAGCTTTTTCTTTAATTGTTTCTTTCTTAACTTTTTCTACCGGTTCTATTTCTACGTTGGTTACATTTGTTTCCACCACTTTAGTACCTGCTACAAAGTCATGAAGTCCGCGATTATCTTTTCTAAACATAATCATTATTAAGTTCATCATATATATTAAAGAACTTAACATACTTATTACATATGTTACATAATAGAAGTTAACCCTTTAAAGATGTAAACAGCTCCAGTATTAAGTAAAGATAACCAAATGTTATTTAAAACTATTATTCTAAGAATATATTTCCAAATGTTTACATCTTTGTCACTATTACTTACTACTTTTAACTTCATTATCTTCTTACCAACAGTTTGACCTTTTAAAGCATATTGTAATACCCCGAAGTAAAGAACAAATATTGATGCTGAAATAATTGAGCTATATGTTCTATATTTATATATTTCATAATTAAGCTCTATTATTTCATCTTTATTTTCATCACTAACTTCTTTGTTATCACCGATTACTTCAGTATATTTTTTGTATGTTTCATTGTATTTTTCTTTATATGGGTCAATTGGTAAAACACTAACTGCTTTAAATATTAAAGAAATAATAACTATATCTATTACAAAAGCTATAATTCTTTTTTTTAAACTTGTATCCATATTACCAACCTAATCTTTGTTTTCCCCAATAATTCTTATTAAGTCAATAAAAATATTAATGAAATCTAAGTATAATTCTAAGGCACCATAAATAGCTAAGTTGTCTTCTGGAAGTCCACTTCCTTCAAGGGATTTAATCTTTTGAACATCAAATGCTGTAATACCAATAAATAAAAGTACACAGATAATACTTAATGCCATTTCAAGACCATTGCTACCAATAAAAATGTTGATAACTGATACAATGATAACTGCTATTAAGCCCATCATTAAGTAAAATCCTAGTTTTGATAAGTCTACATTTGTTTTATAACCAATGAAAGCCATAACACCAAATATAACACTACTTACTAAGAATACCATCATTATACTTGCTATGTCATATACTACAAAGATACTTGAAAATGTTAGACCACTTACAAAAAGCATATAGTATAAAACATATCTTGGCTGCTACTGGGCTCATCTTCATACATCTCCATGAAAGTACTATTACTAAAACAAATTCTAGAACTACAAACAACCAAAATGAACTTCCATTAAATATGTTTTCTAACATTCTTTCATTCATAGATACGCCATAACCAGTAACAAATGTTACTAAAAGTCCAATACACATCCATAAGAATGATTTACTTAATAACTTATTATCTTCCATTAAACATTCCTCCTTTTTCTATACATTAAATCGAAAATAACAAATATCTCCATCTTGCATTTCATATTCTTTACCTTCAACACGAAGTTTACCAGCTTCTTTAACTAGTTTTTCATCACCACAAGCTTCTAAGTCTGTAAAACTCATTACTTCTGCTCTTATAAATCCACGTTCAAAGTCGCTGTGGATAATTCCAGCACATTCTGGTGCTTTCATGCCTACTTTGAAGGTCCATGCTCTTACTTCATCAGAACCGGCGGTAAAGAATGTTGCAAGTCCTAGTAAATTATATGTAGCAAAAATTAATTTATCAAGACCACTATTTCTTATACCTACTTCTTGTAAGAATAAATTCTTTTTCTTCATCCTCAAGACCAGCCAAATCAGCCTCTAACTTAGAACACATTACAATTACTCCAGATCCTTCAGCTTCTGCATAATTCTTAACCATTTTAGAATATTCATTATCACCAACTGCCACATCATCTTCATTAACATTAGCAACATAAATAATTGGTTTTATTGTTAAGAAACTAAAATTTTTTAGGATTTTTCTTTCATCTTTATCAAATGATATTCTTCTAAGTGGTGTATTTGCTTCTAAAGCGGTTTTACATTTTTTAAAACATTTACTTCTGCTAAAGCTTCTTTGTCTTTAGTTGTAACAGCTTTCTTTTCTATTTTTTCTATTCTATTATTTATTACTTCTAAGTCAGCAAGTACTAACTCTATATTTATTACTTCGATATCCCCTGATAGGGTCAACTTTACCAGTTACATGTGTTACATTCGGGTCACTAAAGCATCTTACAACTTCCACTATGGCATCACATTCTCTGATGTGTGATAAAAATTTATTACCAAGACCTTCACCTTTTGATGCTCCCGCAACTAAACCAGCTATATCAGTAAACTCAAATGTAGTTGGTACGATACTTTTGGGTTTGTATAAATCAGCTAAATAATCTACTCTTTTTATCTGGTACAAATACTATTCCTACATTAGGTTCAATTGTTGCAAATGGATAATTTGCTGCTAATATGTTTTGCTTTGTTATTGCATTAAATAGTGTTGATTTTCCTACGTTAGGTAATCCCACTATTCCAGCTTTTAAGTGCCATAATTTATGCCCCCAATCCTACGAATGTACCAATTCCTATTGGAAATTTAACTATATACCAAACTATAATAAATATAAGGTATAAAGCAAAAAAGTTACTCCAGCATATGGAAGTTGATACTTAATAGCTTCTTTTTAAAGTAATAGGTTTATTACTTTGATTATAATTTTCTAAATATGCTAAATATACTACAAAATAAGCAAATACTGGTGTAAGTCCAAGTGCTACACTACTTCCAAGCCTAAAGACAAGCTCTGTAAATTCTGGTGATATACCAGCATTCATAAGTTTTATAATTACCCCAGATACTATATCATAACTAAATAATACTGTTGGTTGTACAAGTGTTATAATACATGAAAATATAAATAACATAAGTAGTAGTGGTAACCCTGCAAAATCACTATTTTGCATTACATTAGTTAAAGCTCCAGCTACAACATTACCTATATTTGATTGTTTAAATATGTTTATAAATGTTGATGCTGCAAATATCATAACTAATACTTTACCAATGCCATTAAGTGAATGACCTAGTCCATCAATAAATTCTTTATTATTATTTATTGTTCTAGCTCCAATTCCATAAAATAAACCAAGTATTACAAAGAATACTGCTACTACAAAGACAAAACCATTACTAAAGAATGAATTATAACTAAATAATTTATCAATATACAAACTTTGACTATAATCAAGTAAGTTGCCTGAGAATGGTAAACCAGGTATAATATTATATATAAAGATTAGTAAATATATAAATCCGCTGCCTAAAGAGAATAATAAACCTCTCATTTGTTTTCTAGTAAGCACTAATTCTTCTTCAATATCTTCTTCTAAAAAATTCATATTTAGGCATTTTCTTTGCTATATAATTTTCAGTTATATTTGTTATTACAAATGCAAGTATTATTATTAACATTATCATAGCAAATATAAATCCCCAGCTAGATATAGTATAGTTTGCATTTATAATATGTACATTATCAAGTGTCATACTTATTAAACTAGAGTCATAGCTTGTTATGAATAAACTTAAGGCACTCCCACATGTAAGGGCTGCAAATGTTGTTATTATCCCAATCATTGGATTTCTTTTTACCGTATAGAAATAATAATGCTCTGAGTGGTACTAGTATAATATAAGATAAATCACCTACTAGACTTGCTAGTATTGATACAAGTACAAGCACAAAGGTAACAGTTGTTTTCTTTGCTTTTTTAGTCATTAATGTAATAATTTTTTTTAAAAAACCACTTTTAACCATTATACCTATACCTAGTAATATAATAATTAAATGAGTAAGTACTGCAAAATTAGCAAAATTGCTAACTGTACTTGTAAATATATATTTAAGTCCTCTTAGACTAAATAGAGAATTAATTGCTTCTGTTGTAACTTGAAAATCACCAGTAACGCTTGATATTTTATTAAATGTTGCTTGAACATTAAATAATCTAAGTATACCACTAGCTATAATAGTTATAAAACTTAAAACAAGAAGCATCATGACTGGATGTAGTCCTAGTTTTTCTTTAGTTCGAAGTTTTTTCATTTACAATCACCTTTTTTAATTTTTTCATAAATTCTAATCTATCCATCATGATTTCTCTACCACAATTCTTACATTTAATTTTAACATCCGCACCATTTCTAGTTATTGTCCATAAATTTGTCTTGCAAGCATGTTCTTTTTTTCATGATAACATCATCATTTAAATTAAAATCTTTATCCATCTATTCTTCCTCAACTTTAACATTCATTTTCGAAAGTATCTCTTCTAATTCTTCAACCCCATCAAAATATATTTCAATTTTCTTTTTTTACTAACTCTAACCTTAGTATTTAAACTATCCATAATTATATTTTCATACATTCTATATTTATGGTCAAATCCTTTTTACTTGAACTAGTCCCTTTTACTATTACATCACTTTTTACATCCTGACTTAGTCTTTCTAGGTCTCTTACAGACATATCTTCAGTTACTATTTTTTAGCTAACTCATTTACTTTATCTTCATCATCCATTTTAGATAATACTCTAGCATGTGACATACTTATAGCTTTCTTTTCAACTAATCTTTTTACATCATCGGGTAATTTAAGCAAGCCAAGTAAATTAGTTACATAAGTTCTACTTTTACCAAATTTACTTGCAAATTCTTCTTGAGTATATCCCTTTAATTTAATAATATTACTTATACTACTTGCTTCATCTATAGGATTTAAATCTTCTCTTTGAATATTTTCAATTAAAGCAATTTCCATCATTTCTTGGTCATCAAAATCTTTAATTATGGCAGGAATACTTTTTAAACCAGCTATTTTAGCAGCTTTAGTTCTTCTTTCCCCCGCTACTAGTTCATAACCTTTAATACTTTTCTTAACAATAATTGGTTGAACTACCCCATATTCTTCAATACTTTTAGCAAGTTCATTTAAACTAGCAGTATCAAATGTCTTTCTTGGTTGATATGGATTACTTCTTATTTCATCCAAACTTATTTCAGTTACGTCCTTTTTATTTTCTTCAATAACAGTATCTTCAAAATTATCAAAGTCTATTACATTATTAGAAAATAATTGTTCTAATCCTTTACCTAATGCCTTTTTTCTTAGTTTCCATCTCTACTTACCACTTCCTTTGCTAAATTAGCATAAGCTTCCGTAGCTCTACTTAATGGATCATATTCATTGATAGGTTTTCCATGACTAGGTGCTTCTACTAATCTTACTAATCTAGGTATTATTGTATTAAATACTTTATCTTTAAAGTATTTTCTTATTTCTTCAATTACTTCAAGACCAATATTTGTTCTTCCATCAAGCATAGTTAAAAAGTACTCCTTCAATTCTAAGATTAGGATTCATACTTCCTTGAACCATTATAATACTATTCAAAAGTTGTGTAATACCTTCTAATGCAAAAGAATTCACATTGAACAGGAATTATTACACTATCACTAGCAACTAATGCATTCATAGTACCTAAACCTAAAGATGGTTGACAATCTATTATTATATAATCATAATTATCTTTTATTTCATCTAGTTTTAATTTTAATTGCATATTTTGACTAAATTCTTTATCTTCAAGCATCTTTTTAACAAATTCAACATCTACACCAGCTAAGTTAATAGTTGATGGTATAATACTTAAATTATGAAATTTAGTTTTCTTAATTGCTTTTTTTACTTCACATTTACCAGTTATTAGTTCATATATATCATTTTTAAAATCATTAGATGTGAGACCTAATCCAGTTGTTGCATTACTTTGAGGGTCCATATCAATAAGAAGGGTTCTTTTTACCCATTTTTCCTAATGCAGCAGATAAATTTATACTAGTGGTAGTTTTTCCAACTCCACCCTTTTGATTAACAAGTGATATAATTTTAGCCATAACAAGCACTTCCATTCTATACAACTTACGTACTACTTTATTTTATCAAATTATTAATTACTTGTCTATGATTTTAGAACAAAATTACAAAAAGAAAGTATAACAACTATACTTTCTTGTCGCACCCCGCGTGGGGCGAAAACTCCCGCCAGCCACGCTAAACCAAAGGTTCTCACATCCCTATAATATATGGCTTATCTAATGTTCCTTCCCCATCTATTTTGTATACAGAAGCGTCTAGATACAAGACTGGACGGGCACCATACCCATAGCTCGCGTCGCTCGTGTTCAAACCGCCACTGTCGCCTAAATTGAACACACCGTCGCTGCCTGAAGAATAAGGCGATATTGTCCATTCATATCCTTTTCCATACAACCAACTTTGGCCTGCACATGTGCCACTATTATAATAACCTAAATTTATTGTTCTTGCACAACTACTTGATAATACACTATATCCATAATCACTTGGATACATTAGTCCTATATATCCTGTTGTACTTGTTGTTCTTCCACTATACACTGTTGTTCCTCTTTCATATCCATAGAAGCTTTCAGCTGTTGCTCTAGTACTTGAATATCCACCCAAATGCCATGTTACATTTGCTATCATATTTCTATATCCAGATTGTATTCCTTTTTAGTATAATCACAATTAGCTGTTGCTGTTGTACTATATCCATAGCAATAACCTGAACTTGTTCCGTCTTGAGCATTATAGTAAGCACCATTAAGTAGTTTATTCAAACTCGCTGCTGTCCAATCGTTAGTATTTGACTTATGCCATGCTAGTCCATCTAACACATCAGCACGTATGATTTTTACTAAGCTCTTACTTTCTTTTGTGTTATCTGATTTAACTACTTCTGTATCAAATACTCCGATTATTCTCCAATACTCATTATTGAACCACACATAGTTATTTGGATTTTTTCCTTCGTACCTGTATCCATTTTCATTTTTAACTTGTCCTGTTCCTTGCGTTGTTCCTGCTAGGCCCGCGATATAATCATTTAAATATGTTTTTGTAATTGTTTCAAACTTAATATCACAGGATACATCACCAGTTATATTTTCTATTGCCAATTTCCAATCATCATATAACCATTTTCCATCTGCGCCTTCACATGATACATTCGCTTTATATAATCCTTTAGATGGAAAAGATGTTATACTTTTTCCATCTAAAGATAAAGCATATAATATTCCATCTTTTTTTAAATGTATGTTTATTATTAGTGTTATTGTTTAAAATAATTGCACTAATAAATAATACTATCAATATTATTCCTATACTTACTATTCTAATTCTTTTTTGCATAAGACCTCCAATATTTCTATTATTTTTACTTTCAAATATAATTCATTATATTTATTATTTTTATAACAATTTATTTCTTCTATTTCTAAATTATTTAAATAAATTGTATTAACATCTTTAATACCAAAATAATGAATTATTTTTTCATCTTCATCAAATGAAATATAATTATTATTTTTATCTTTTATTAAAATAACATAATTTTCATATAACTTTTTTAATTCTTAAATATCTTTCTTTCATAAATCAAATTAATATAATAGACCCATAAGAAAAGTCCTTGGACTTTTCCGTATCTATTTTCTATTTAAGGATTTTATCCTTTGGATAATTCATGTTCTTTATGCCCTTTTACATCCCTTGGGATAATAAACATTTAACATAATGAGCTCGGAAGGCACCATTCCCATTGTTCGCGTTGTTCGTGTTCAAATTGCCATTGTTGCCTAAATTGAACACATTGTTGCTGTTTGAAGAATTAGGCGTCTTTTTTACTTAAGAATTACCCATTATATCTGTCAATAAAGTGTTTTACTTTATCTTTTTTAACAAATATATAATTATTTTTAAAGCATTCAATACTTGAAAAGTATTGATTAAACTTTATCAAATTATTTTTATATAAATAATTTGCTCTTTTTATACCTTTTCTAATATTCTTTTTAGTGTTAGTATTTAATTTTACAATTGTTTTATTATTTTTAACTCTAAATGTATACCCCAAAAATGATATTCCTTGGTTAGAATTGCTAATAATTGTTTTCTTACTATTTAATTTTAGTTTATATTCATTATTTATTTTATTTTCAATCAATTCTAAAGAATTATTTAGATATTCTTTAGAATTATGAATTAAAATGTAATCATCCATGTAATTAATAAATTTAATATGTAGGTTATTAATTATATAATGTTGTAATTTACTTAGATATAATATAGCCAAGAATTGACTAGATAAATTACCTATAGCTAATCCTTTTCCTTTTTCATATTTTGGTAACTCAACATTATATTTCTTTTCTAAGTATTTTATCTTTTTATTAATATACTCTTTATTAGTACTTTCAAGTATTGTCTTAACAAGATTTAATTCATCATGATTTAAATCTTGTTTAACAATAGAAATAATTAATTTATGGTCTAAACTGTAAAAAATATTTACTTATATCTAGTTTCAAAAAATAGAATTTATTATATTTTTGAAACATTCAATATCATTTTTTAATAGTTTTATAGCATAACTAGTACCCATTCCTTTTCTAGTAGCACAATTTCTATTATTTAAATATTTTTCTAATTTTGGTATTAATATATACCTAGTTACATAATGATTTATTATTTTATCATAAATTCCTTGTGCCATTATTAATCTTACTTTAGGTTCAAATACTAAAAATATATTATATTTTCCACCATTATATAAATTATTTTCTAATACTTCTTTTTATATCAACAAGATATTCCATTTTATGTTTTTCAAAATCTAATATTTTCTTTTTATTTCTAACATTTTTTCTTTACTTCACTTTCATATATGTCTAATAAATCAAACAAATTTACTTTTCATGATTATTAAGCCATCCTGTAACCATTTTATTTATTTCTACTAAATCTGTTGCAAGTTTATATAAGTTTTTTTTCTCACTTATATATTTTTTTTAATAATAATCTTTCTAACATAAAATCAAGTAAAGCAATATTAGTCTTTTATACTAGTTCTGTACGAACTTACAGAACTGGTATCATAAGAACATAACAAAATATCTTTTAGCACATCTAGTGATACATTTTTAATCCTATCTTTAAAATACATATCTTTTCGTGGTATATTTTCTAATGAATTATCTAAATTCATTAGAAATATTTTATATTTTTGAAGTATTTTGAAATCATTATTATTTATTCTAAACATTGTTCAATTTTCTCCATGATTTCTTTAGCTTTTTCATTATCTAATAATTTAATTTTTTCTATTAAAGTATCAATTCTTTCTTTTATATTAATTTTTTGCAAAGCTATCAATTTATATTTAGAATATTGATTTATTTTACTATAATCTTTTACATGTGGATTTTTTCCTCGATATATAACTTGATATGATATTTTTAAATCATTTAGTTTATCAGTTACTTTTACTAATGAACTATCTGGAAAACCACATTTGTATGTTTTTCCTGTTTGTATTATTTTATAATCAAAAAGATAATTAAATATAAAAGCATCATAGCCATAAACTTCAAAAAAACTTGCCACTTGACTGATTAATAATTACATATTTTTGTGGTTCTTCAGGTACCACCCCCGATGCAAACAATTGTTTAAACATATATTTTCACATTCCTTTCTTGTTGTTTATAATTTTCGCGGCGTGGGGCGGAAGCTCCCGCCAGCCACGCTAAACCAAAGGTTCTCACATCCCTATAATATATGGCTTATCTAATGTTCCTTCTCCATCTATTTTGTATACAGAAGCGTCTAGATACAAGACTGGACGGGCACCAAGCCCATTGTTCGCGTAGTAGTAGTTCAGGTTGCCGTTGTCGACTAAATGGAACACACTGATTTTGTTCAAAGAAATAGGCGATATTGTCCATTCATATCCTTTTCCATACAACCAACTTTGGCCTGCACATGTGCCACTATTATAAGAACCTAAATTTATTGTTCTTGCACAACTACTTGATAATACACTATATCCATAATCACTTGGATACATTAGTCCTATATATCCTGTTGTACTTGTTGGTCTTCCACTATATACTGTTGTTCCTCTTTCATATCCATAAAAAGCTTCAGCTGTTGCACTAGTACTTGAATATCCACCCAAATGCCATGTTACATTTGCTATCATATTTCTATATCCAGATTGTATTCCTTTTTAGTATAATCACAATTAGCTGTTGCTGTTGTACTATATCCATAGCAATAACCTGAACTTGTTCCGTCTTGAGCATTATAGTAAGCACCATTAAGTAGTTTATTCAAACTCGCTGCTGTCCAATCGTTAGTATTTGACTTATGCCATGCTAGTCCATCTAACACATCAGCACGTATGATTTTTACTAAGCTCTTATTTTCTGTTGTGTTATCTGATTTAACTACTTCTGTATCAAATACTCCGATTATTCTCCAATACTCATTATTGAACCACACATAGTTATTTGGATTTTTCCTTCGTATCGGTAGCCTTTTTCATTTACTACTTGCCCTGTTCCTTGTGTTGTTCCTGCTAAGCCTGTGATATATGTTGCTAAATTTACTTTTGACGAGCTATCAGTATAATTCAATGTACATGATGTATAATCACCATTTATTTGTGATATTTCAACTCTATTGTATTGTTGATTATATGTTGCATTACTATTAGAACAATTTAGTGAACCCAATTTACCATAAGTCGTTAGTGTATTAGTTGCAGTAATTGATACATCCGGTGGCACAATGTCAAAGTAAACATAACACTTATCACTTACTTTAGTTGTTAAAACAACAGACTTTGTTTCATCATTCCATGAAAGTGTTCCGCCATTTTCACATTTTGAACGTTCAGCATTAAATGTATAACCTTCTTTTGGCCATTCTGAACTATTTGATGGTTCATAATCCCCAGAACCTCTTTTTGTTTCAAGCATCATACTAATACTTGTACCTGTTCTTATTTGGTTATTTCCCTCTTCTGTATAAACTTGTTTTTTATATTTATTACTATATAAAATAATAACAAATAAAAGCAAAATTAGTGAAAATAAGCTTAAAACAATCACTTTTTTTTCTTATTCATAGTTGTTTTTTACTCCTTTCCTATGTTAACATTATAACACGAATGCCACTGCTAGGCTATATAAAATTATTATTTTTTTAAAGAAAATAATTATATAGGCTGGTGATCCCCTAATGATAGGAACCCTTTATATACATACCGACGAATATTACTATGAAATAGTTAGGAAAAATATTAAAAAAATATAGGATAGAAAAAGAACTTTACTCAGCAAGAACTTGCTGACATGGCTGGTATATCTCGTCAGTATATAACAGATATAGAAAACTCTAACAGATATAAACATGTTACTATTGCTATTCTTGGAAGAATAGCAGATGCTTTAGATATGAATATAGAATTATTCTTTAGAAATTAATTCTATATTTACATGATAACATATTGTTGTGATACTTTTGTCGAAGCAAGGATATATTTTAAAAAAAGTTATGTTTTTCCAAAGAAAAATATCTCAAACAAAAAAGAATATATTTTTCTTTGGAAAAACATACTGACTTTTTTATTAAGAGAATTAGAAGATGTGGTAAATCGATTTTATTATATCAAATGAGCTACTCAGAAATAATTCCGAGTAGTTCATTTTCTCTAATATGGTTTTAATGCTGTTATGGGAAGTAAATATATTCCAGTTTCTGGATCTTTAACAATAGCATCATTATATCCACATATAACACACATAAACTTTGGTTTTTTATCATTTTTTTGGAATTTTAAAAGATGTTCTTTTGCTTCATCAAACTGGTTAAAACCTAGCTTTATTTCTACTGCTGCATATTCACCATTTTCAAATTCAAGAATTGTATCTACTTCTAAACCTGTTACATTATCTCTAAAGTGATAGATTTTTCCATTTAAATAATCCATATATATATTTAAATCTCTTTCCACTAAAACTTCGAATAAAAAGCCAAATGTTTTTAAATCGCCGATTAATTTATCTTTATTAATATTTAATAGTGCTGCTGCTAAAGAAGGATCAACAAAGTGTCTTTTAATATTTTTGCCTATTCTATCGGGGGGATCTATAATTTAAACTATAAGCTGGTTGATTATTTAATAGATTTAATTTATCTAATATATCTAAATAATCACTTATTGTTCTTTTTATCAACTTCCATGTCTTCATTTTCACTTATGTCTTTTATAAGTTTATTATTACTTATAGTTGTTGACTCATTTCTGGCTAGTGACTTTAATAACATATTCATTTTAATACTATCAATGTTTTTTTATTTCAAATATATCTTTTTCTAAGATAGAATTAATATAATATTTTGGCATTAAACCGGATTTATCACTAGCTATATTAATGTTAGCTGGCCAACCTCCTCGCACAATTAAATTAGCTAGTTCTTCTAAACTAGTTTTTTACGTTTTTACGATGTTCTTTCCATTAAACATATCCATTATGGAAATATCACCACTGGAGTCACCTGACTCAAATAAACTCATAGTATTCATTTTTAGTCTTTCTATTCTTCCTGCACCTGAATGAAATATTTCTTTTCTATCTTTTAATGATGTTGAACAAGACAGAATATAATTACCTTTTGTTTCTAATAAATCACATTTTCTTCTTATTTTATCCCAAATTGTTGGTTCTCTTGACCATTCGTCAATTAATTCTGGTTTTGTTCGTTTAACACTAACTCTGAATTTAGTTTAAACCTTCTTCTTGTTTCTTCATCATCCATATTTATTGCTGATGCTGCATGATTAACAGAAGTAAATGTTTTACCACACCATTTTGGTCCCTCAATCGAAACAGCACCACAAACTTGCAATAAATCGTCTATTTTCTTATCGATAAGTCTTGGCTTGTAATTGTCTGGTTTTAAGTTCATGCTAATTTGTTCCTATATATCAAAAAAACTAAACAGTCAACATCAATGTACCATTTTTAACTATTTGAATGTACCTTTTTTAAAAAATGGCATTTTTTCAAATCTGGAATTCAATTCCGATTTTGTTGAGGGTATTTAGAAAGTAATTATAGATAAAAAGCAAAATATTCAAAAAAAATTTATAATTGTTCGTTAGAAAAAGATGCCCATAAACTCTAGGTAAAACCAGTGTTTTTAAAATAATTGTCGAACCATGTCGACCGATTTTTCTTGACTTTTTGATGTTTCAAACTTAGAATAGAATCTTATATAAAGGGAGAAAATTTTATGACAAATGAAACAAAAGAAAAAGTATTTTATGGATTTAATTATGATAAAATGTTTAAGGCTATATTCGTCGGAGAGGATAAGAAAAAAACAGATTTGTTATGTGAACTTCTAGGTGAATGTTTGGAAACTAAAATTGATAGAATAATAAAGTTTATTCCGGTTGAACTTAATGCTCGTAGAAAAAAAAGAAAGGTATAAAAAGAGTTGATTTACTTCTTGAGGCTGGAAAAAGAAAAAATTAATTTAGAACTTAATTCTACTTATAGTGAAGCAGATAAAATAAGAAATATGAATTATTACTTTTTCTTTCTGTAGTCAATACACCATCGCCGGAGAAAAATATGATATTGAATCAGAATTTATACATATTTCTCTGAATTATAATGTAAGGAAGGATACACCATTAATAAAATGTTATACCATATATGATAAAAGCCACAACGAAGAACTTGACCCAAGGTTTAAATATTATGAAATTAATGTTGAAAAGTTTGCTAAACTCTGGTATGATAATGACATAGAAAGCGTTAAGAAAGCCCCCGATTTTAACTATGATAGGTATAAAAGATGAGGAAGAATTAGAAAAGTATTCTAAGAAAATGAATAACGCTATCATTAAGGAGAGTGTTGATAATTTGAAAAGATTAAATAGTGATGCGGCTTTTTGTTTATGGTCTTACACCAGAAGAAGATGAATTGTTAGTTAGAAATACCAGAGATGAATTTGTTCGTAGGGGAAGCTCTGACTGAAGGACTTGCCGAAGGAGAAGCTAAAGGAAAAGCTGAAGGGCTTGCTGAAGGACAAGCCAAAGGAAAAGCTGAAATTGCAATCAATTTACTTAAAGAGAATTACCCTATTGAAAAAAATAATTAAGGTAACTGGTTTATCCAGAAAAGACATAGAAAAATTAAAATAATAGAAAGCGTTAAGAAAATCCCGATTTTAACTTTGATAGGTATAAAAGATGAGGAAGAATTAGAAAAGTATTCTAAGAAAATGAATAACGCTATCATTAAGGAGAGTGTTGATAATTTGAAAAGATTAAATAGTGATGCGGCTTTTTGTTTATGGTCTTACACCAGAAGAAGATGAAATGTTAGTTAGAAATACCAGAGATGAATTAGTTCGTAGAGAAGCTATGGCTGAAGGACTTGCCGAAGGAGAAGCTAAAGGGAAAAGCTGAAGGGCTTGCTGAAGGACAAGCCAAAGGAAAAGCCGAAGGAAAAACTGAAATTGCAACAAATCTACTAAAAAAGATTATTCTATCGAGGAAATAGTTGAAATAACTGGTTTAACTAAAGAAGAAATTGAAAAATTAAGAAGTTTATAATTATAACTGGGAGAAGGAAATAAATGAAAATCAATTTTAATAATGTTTTAATTAATAACGATGAAATTAATAAATATGAAGATATGGTTAAAGATATTCATAATAAATTACATGATAATTGTAATTCACAAGACAATTTTATGGGATGGCTTGATTTACCCATCAATTATGATAAAGAAGAGTTAGAACAAATAAAAATATGTGCTGAAAAAGTTAAGAATAATTCTAAATATTTGTTAGTAATTGGTATTGGCGGTTCTTATCTAGGTGCTAGAGCTGTTATTGAAGCTTTAACAAGTACATTTTATAACTTAAGAGAAAATAGTCCAATTATTTTATATGCTGGCAATAACTTAAGTACTAGCTATATAAATGACATTATTAAGATTATTGGAAACGATGATTTCTCTATAAACGTTATATCAAAATCTGGTACTACTACTGAGCCTGCTATAGCTTTTAGAATATTTAAAAAGATTTTGGAAAATAAATATGGAAATAATGCTAGTGAAAGAATATTTGTAACTACTGATGAAGAAAAAGGTGCTCTTCATACAATTGCAAAAGAAAATAATTATCAAACTTTTAAAATACCTAATAATATTGGTGGCAGATATTCTGTACTTACAGCAGTTGGATTATTTCCAATTGCTGTAGCAAATATAAATGTTGATAAACTATTGAATGGTGCTATTAAAGCATATAACAAATATAATAATAGCAATTTAAATGAAAATGATTGTTATAAATATGCTGTTATTAGAAATTTACTATATCATAAAGATAAAAATATAGAAATATTTGCTTCTTATGAACCAAGACTTCATTATTTTATTGAATGGTTAAAACAATTATTTGGAGAAAGTGAAGGAAAAATGGGAAAGGAATATTTCCTGTTGGAGTGGAATTTACTACAGATTTGCATTCGCTTGGACAATATATTCAAGATGGTAGAAGGAATATTTTTGAAACTGTTTTAAATATAGAAAATACTAATGAAAGTATTACTATGACAAAAAAGAAGAAAATAACTTGGATAATTTAAATTATTTAGAAGGATTAACCCTTGACTATATAAATCATAAAGCTATGGAAGGTACAATAGATGCTCATGTATCTAATGATGTACCAAATATACTTATTAATGTTGATAAACTAGATGAAGAAGCTATTGGAGAATTAATATATTTTTTTGAACTTGCTTGTGCTATGTCTGGTTTTATTTTAAACGTTAATCCATTTAATCAACCTGGAGTAGAAAAATATAAACAAAATATGTTTAAACTCTTAAATAAACCTGGATATTGATAGAGTAATAACCAACTTAATTAAAATTAAGTTGGTTATTTGTTTTCAACTAAAAGTATATTTTTCTGTTGATATTTCTTTAATGAGTTGTTTTTCTATCATATTCATTATAAATTTGTGAGTGGTTTCTTTACTTCTGTCTATGATATGCTTAATATCATCAAATGTTAATACTTTTTTAAGTTTCTTTTTTTCTATAACAACATATTCAGTTCTTGTTACCATATATATCGGCCACACTTTCATACAATATCAAATATAATCGAGGTGTGCAAGCCTAAATATTATTTTTTAAACAAAAAGACTACATATAATGGAATTTTTTTTATATTATTATTGATATCAAAATTATTCGCACTTATTCTTATTCCAAGTTCTTGTTTGTATAACGCATTATATAATTTTAGACTTTTTGCTTGAGTTGAATGATTATTTAACTCATTAAATATGCCAAAAATCAACATTTTGGCGAAAAGCGGACCCACTTTTTATATTTTTCAAACAAAAAGTGCATTTTTTGTTATAATACCCGTCAAATTGGCGGGTATTTTTTTGATTCAGACAAAAATCATTGTTTTTGGCGAAATTAGATTAATTGCCGTCATTTTGTCGAATATTATATAGTACTTTCAAATTGTTTTATAATATCAAATAGCCTTTGATTTTTATAAATTCTTTCACGTCCCATTTTTTCAGATACTAAAAATCCTGTATCTACTAGAGTATTTAGGTATCTTAGCGATGTTCTTTCTGAAACTCCTAATGTTTTTTCAATATAAGATGTTTTAGTATAAAATTCAAAAAAACATTGCTTCTAATAACTCTTTTGAATATATTTTAGTTTTTATTCTTAATTCATTTTTTACTTTTAACATTTCTTCACTTATTGCATTTATTATTTTTATTGTTCCTAGAGCTGTTTCTTCAATTCCTTTTAGAATGTAAATAATCCATTCTTCAAAGTCGTTAGTCTTTCGAGTCTCTTGAAACAATCTATAATATTCATTTTTAGTGTTTATAATGTATTTACTCAAATAAAGTATTGGTGTTTCAAGTAAATTTTCTTCAATTAAATATAATATATTTATTATTCTTCCAGTTCTTCCATTTCCATCATAAAAGGGATGAATACTTTCAAATTGATAGTGGATTATTGCTAATTTTATTAATGGGTCTACTTCATCACTTATATTAATGTAATCTAAAAGATTATTTAAATAATCAAGTATTTCTTCTTTTGATTGCGGTGGAGTATAAATTATTTCATCTGTTTTACTATTTTTTATAACTGTTCCAAGAGTACATCTTATACCTGCAGTATTATGTTCTATTTTTTCTTGTACATTTTTATTAAATCTAAAGATATATACCCTTTTTTCCTTTAATTCTCTATAGCCTTTCCAAATAGCACTTCGATAATCAATTACTTCCTTAGCATATGGATTTGAATTGTATGGTCTTACCATTGCTTTATATATTTCGTCATGTGATGTAACAATATTTTCTATTTCAGAACTTGCTTTTTGCTTCATTTATCATTATAGCATTTATAAGAATGTTTTGGTTTGGCATTGTTTTTGCAATTCCCTTTAATTCTGCTAAGGCTCTACTAGTAATAGATAATTGTTTTAAAATTCTTGCAGTTTCTATATTATTTTTTAATGGTAATTTTTCTAAAATTTGTGACATTTATGTTTCACCTCTTATTAGTATAATACTAAACTTTTTTTAATTAGTCAAGTTGATTCCGCCAAAAAATGCATTTTTTGGCGGAATCAGATTAATTGTCGTCATTTTGTCAGGTATAAAAAAATAGTGGTAAACCACTATTTTAAGAATAATACTAAAGATATTACAAAGAATAGAATTCCTAGGATTAAAGTTATTCTACTTATTACTAGTTCTAATCCTCTTTCTTTTTGGTGTCCAAATAAATTTTCGTTACCACCAGTTATAATTCCACCAGCATCACTAGCTTTATTTCCTTGTAAAAGAACTATAGCTATAAGTAATACAGATATTACAAGTAATATATTTTCTAACATTTTAACACATCCGTTTCATTAATAATCTATCACAAGTTTATGAACTTTGCAATAATTATTTATCTTCTTCCTTTGTTTTTCTAGTTTTTTTTCTTTGTTTCTTTGACTTCTTCAGTTTTTTTTCTTCCTTTTCGATTTCTTCGATTGGTTTAATTTCACCAGTAGCAACTATTGACTCAATTTGTTCTTTAGTAATTGTTTCATATTTCATTAATGCGTCACTTAAAGCAAATATTAAATCTTTGTTTTCACCGATTATTTTCTTAGCTTTTGCATAACAATCTTCGATTATCTTACGAACTTGTTCATCAATTTCTAAAGCTACTTGATCTGAAAAGTCTCTTGATTTAGCATAATCTCTTCCTAAGAAGACATTTTCACTCTTTTTCTTCATATTGAACTGGACCTAAGTCACTCATTCCGTATTCAGTTACCATACTTCTTGCAATACGTGTTGCTTTCTTGAAATCATCACTTGCTCCGGTTGAAATTTCATGTAAGAACATTTCTTCACTTACACGTCCACCAAGTAAACCTGTGATTTGTGCAAGCAATTCATCTTTAGTCATTACAGCAATTTTTTCTTCTTTTTGGAAGCATCATTGTGTATCCACCAGCCATACCACGTGGAATGATTGTTATTTTATGAACTTCTTGAGCATCTTCAAGTTTTATACCAATTACAGCATGTCCCGCTTCATGAATTGATACAAGTTTCTTTTCTTTATCAGTTATTTTTCTAGTTGTTTTAGCAGGTCCAAGTAAAACTCTGTCTGTTGCTTCATCTATTTCATCCATTGTAATTGCATTTTTATTACGACGAACTGTTAGAAGTGCTGCTTCATTTAGTAAGTTTTCTAGGTCTGCTCCAGAGAAACCTGGTGTACGTAAACTTAAATTACTTAAGTTAACATCTTTACCTAATGTTTTATTTTTAGCATGAACTTTTAATATTTGTTCACGTTCGTTAGCATCTGGAAGACTAACTGTTACTTGTCTATCGAAACGACCTGGACGAAGTAATGCTGGGTCTAAAACATCTGGTCTATTTGTAGCAGCTATAATGATGATACCTTCATTTTCACCGAAACCATCCATTTCAGTTAATAATTGGTTAAGAGTTTGTTCTCTTTCATCATGTCCACCACCAAGGCCTGTTCCTCTTTGACGACCTACAGCATCAATTTCATCTATAAAAGATTAAACATGGTGCATTTCTTTTTTGCTTCTTTGAACATATCACGAACACGGGATGCACCAACACCTACGAATAATTCTACGAAATCTGAACCACTTATAAAGAAGAATGGTACATTAGCTTCACCAGCAATTGCTTTTAGCTAGTAATGTTTTACCTGTTCCTGGAGGGCCTACTAATAAAACACCTTTAGGAATTCTTGCTCCCATTTTTTTTCAAACTTTTTAGGGTTCTTTAAGAAATCTATTAATTCTTCAACTTCTTCTTTTTCTTCTTTTAAACCAGCTACATCTTTAAAGCTCTTTTTGTCATTTTCATTGCTTAAACGAGCTTTACTTTTACCAAAATCCATTGAATTTTTATTTGAATTTGCTAGTTTAGTAAATAGAATATACATGATAACTACCATTAAAACTAAAGGTAAAACGTTAACTAAGATATAAAAGAAAATATTTTCTCCTGGATCGGAATTAGTATCATATTCTTTAATTTCATTTGTCTTAATTAATGTTAAAACTGAGTCAAGTTCTGATCCAACTACTTTAGCTTGAAAACTTTCGCTTTTTTTGTAACCGTCTAGTTTACCAGTGATTACATAAATACTTTCATTACTTTTCGGAGTTACTGTTATTTCAGTTACTTTTTTATTTTCAAGTTCTGAAATTAGTTCTCCAGTTTTTAATTCATGAACTTTCGTACCTTGCAAGTTTAAAACACCGAGTACAATTGCAATTATACCTGCTAGAACTATATAAGGTAATATGTTCTTAAAACTATCATTTTTATTTGTTTTTACATTCATTTAATTTATTCACCTTGCCTTACATCTAATTATTATATCATATTTTTGTGATTTGTCTTTAGAAAATTGTGATTTTTTAAATTTGGGACCCATAAAACTGTATTTTTACTGTCAACTACTATAGGGTAAGTACTTCTTTTTATCTTTTGGAACCTTGCTATCTATAAAAATATCACTTATTTTTTTTACTACCATTTAAGTTTTTTATTTTCATTTTATCACCTGGTAAAACGCCTCTTATTTTTAATGGAAGAGTTATTTCACTAGTATTAAGATAAATACACGAATTTGAGTTATCACCATCTTGACTATTATAATAAAAAATATAATCTTCTAATTCGGTATCTTTATCAAAAATAATTTCATTAAGTACTTTGTTTTCTTTTTTCTTAATAAATATTTTACCATAACTATTTATACACATGTAATTATTATTTAAATCTATACTTTTATTACTTTGATTATATAACTTCATCAAATTACTCATTTGTTCATCTGAAATATCAAAATAATCTTACTTTGAATATCTTTTACTAAAAGTTCTAAACACTTTCTTTTAATAAAATCTATTTTCGCTTGATACTTTGTTTATAACTATGGAGTTATCAACAATAAATTTTTTGTCTTTAATATAAGTATTAACAAAATTATCATATTCTATAAGTTCTTTAGAAAATTTTAAATATTTTTCATGAACTTTAGGATTTTCTTTCTTTAAAAAAAGGTAAAACTATGTGTCTATATCTATTTCTAGTGTGTTTAAGTTCTTCATTAGTTTTATCTAGTCTATATGGAACATTATTTTCTTTTAAATAGTTTATAATTTCATCTTTTGTAACACTTAAAAGTGGCCTTAGTGTTTTATAGTTTTCATTCTGAGATATTTCCTTAATCCCAATATATCCACTTAGGTTACTACCTCTAGTTAAACGCATTAAAATAGTTTCGATTAAATCATCACCATGGTGAGCTGTAAGAAGCGCACTAGCTTGATATTTTTTTTTATAATTTCATTAAAAAGTTATATCTTCTCTTGCGGGCATCTTCTTCGGTAAAGTTCCCATTTATATAGTCTGTTATTTCAAAAGTTCAAAAGTTATGTTATTCTCTTTTGCATAGTTTTCTACCATCTTAGCTTCTTCTTCACTTTCACTTCTTAATTTATGATTGACATGAGCAACGATTATATTTAGATTTAATTCATCTTTTAATTTTGTTACTAAATCAAGAAGACACATTGAGTCAGGGCCACCACTACAAGCTACAACTATAGATGCGTTTTTATCTAAATTTTCTTTTAAAAATCAATAACCTTTTTCATCGCAACTCCTTTAAATTATATATAAGCATATCTTTTATATTGCCATCAAGTATTTTTTCTGGTTCATTACTTTGATAGTTACTTCGATGGTCTTTGACCATTTTATATGGTTCTAAAATATAACTTCTTATTTGACTTCCAAAGTTAATACTAGAAGTTTCTCCTTTTAAAGCATTTAATTTTGCTTGTTCTTTTCAAATTCCAGCATATACAATTTATTTTTTAACATTTTTATGGCTTGTTCTTTGTTATTTAGCTGACTTCTTTCATTTTGACAAGTAACTACTGTTTTTGTTGGTAAATGTGTTATACGTACCGCTGAGTTACTAGTGTTTACTGATTGGCCTCCAGCTCCACTTGAGTGATAAACATCTATTTTCAAATCTTCTTCTTTAATTTCAATGTTTATTTCTTTCTTGATTTCTGGCATAATGCTAACAGATGCAAATGAGGTGTGTCTACGAGCTCCGGCATCAAACGGGGAAATTCTAACTAAGCGATGCACTCCATCTTCTTTTTTTAAGTATCCATAAGCGTAGTCTCCACTTATTTTAAGAGTTATGCTTTTTTATTCCTGCTTCATCACCTTTTTGCTCATCAACAATTTCCCATTTGTAACCTTCTTTTTCGCAAAATCTTTCATACATTCTAGCTAGCATTGATGCCCAATCACATGACTCTGTTCCACCTGCTCCAGGATGAATTTCTAAATATGCATTTAAAATATCAAATTCACCACTTAAGGTAACGGATGTTTCTAACTCATTAATTTCATTTTCAAGTGTTAACAACTCATCACTTATTAACATGATTATTTCATCTTCATTTTTTTTTTAAGAAGTTCCAAATTATCATTAATTTTTTTTTTTAAATTATTATATAATGTAACTTCTTTTTTTAAATTAGATAATCTTTTGTTGATATCATTTGCTTTATCAACATTTTGCCAGAAGTCATCGGCTTTTTGTAAATCTTCTAATTTTTTTTATTTCTTCTTCCTTTTTAGGTAAGTCAAAGATACCTCCCTACAGAAGCTAATTTTTTCTTTATATTCATTTAATTTTGTTTGTAATTCTTCTTTCATTGAAATTTTCCTTTCAATGTTTATTTTACCATATTTTATATAATTATTCTAGTTATTGGAAAAAAAAAACTAAGTAACTTTTTGCTGCTTAGTTTAATTGGCATTACTCATTTTTATTCCCCACCAGATTTCGAAGAGCCTCTTTCTTAGTAGTTACTATTTATCATATTTTCTTGGAAGTATTCTTTGTTTAGATTATCTACTATTTTATTTTTTTCTTCAAGCATTTCATAATGCATGACAATATCTCTGTCATAATATGTGATGCGTCCACTTGGAAGAAGGAGCATTCTATTTATATTAAGGTTGTCTACAAAATCTAGGTTATGGGAAACTACAAGCATTGTTCCTTCGTAATTTTTAAATGTGTCTGAAATTATTAATTGTGTCATTGGATCTAAATGGTTGGTAGGTTCATCTAAAAAGTAAGGTATTGGCACCTGTTAGAGATATTTTAGCTAAAGCTACTCTGCTTCGTTCTCCCGGAGATAAAACCTCTACTTTCTTGAAAATATCATCACCAGAAAATAAGAAACTACCTAACATTCTTCTTATTTCATAATCGGCTAAGCCAAAGTTTGCAAAGTTTTCTAATATTGTCTTGTTATTATCAAGAATTTCATGTTCTTGTGCATAATATGCTATATCAGTTTTATCTGTTATTTCAATACTGCCTTCAATCGGAGTTAAATATCCCATTATTAAACGAAGTAATGTTGTTTTACCTATACCATTTTCACCAACTACTAAGAGTTTTTCTCCACGTGTTAAATCAAAATTTAAATTTTCATATAATAAATTTTCTTCATCATAACCAAATGTTAAATTATTGCATTTAATTGGAATGCTATAGCTTGGTCTATTTATTTTCATATTAAATTTAGTATATTTATTTTTCTTCTCAAGTTCTATCTTTTGAGTTTCAAGCTTTTCTAATTTTTTTATTCTATCTTTAGCAATATTAGCTTTCTTTTCATTACCACGAATATATTTTGCTATTATACCTTTAAGTTTTTTCTTCTTCTCTTTGTTGCTTTTCATATAACCTTTGTTTAGCTAAATCTCTTTCACTTTTAATTTTCATGTATTTTTCGTAATTTCCATTGTAAATTTCTATATTATGTTTCATTTTATCTACATATAGTGTCTTTTTAGTAACTGCATTTAAAAATTCTACATCGTGAGATATAACTAAAATTATCCCATGATAGTTTTTAAGATAATTAATTATGTAATCTTTAGCGTCTAAATCTAAGTGGTTTGTGGGTTCATCAAGAAGCATTATTTCAGGATTTGAATATAAAAGTCTTGCAAAGGCAACTTTAGATTTTTGTCCACCGGAGATGTTTTTTAGCTTTTAAATCAAGAAGATTATCATCTATTTGCATACCACTTATAATCTTTTAAAAGAATGCTTTCTGCATTGTATTCATCATAATATTCTAAAAGTTCGTTTATTCTATTTATCTTTTTTTATAATATTTTTTTACTTCATATTCATTTTGAGTATTTGCTATTATATCATAAAGGTTAGTTAATTCTTCTTTTTAATTTTTTGATAGGCCTTCCTTCAAGCAAATAATCAAATACTGTTTCATCTTCACTTGATGCATCTTCCATGATTACTTGGGGTAAATAACCTAAATTTATTTTGGTATCTAAAGTTATGTTTCCGGAGTCTGGTGTTAAGTTGCCTAAAAGTATATTAAATAATGTTGATTTGCCTGCTCCATTTACACCAATAATACCTACTTTATCATTGTTATTTATTTGAAATGATACATCATCAAATATAACTTGAGTACCAAAAGACATACATAAATTTTCTATTTTCAAAAGTATCACTTCCTTACTCAAAAATTATAGAGGATTAACATCTTCAAGTCAAGAATAATAACGGTAAATAGAAAAAGAAATGGTGTATTATTCACCAGATTCTTGAATTAGTTTTTTTAATTTACATAATCTATTTATTCTTGTGTCAGAATATTTGGTTAAATGTTGATAGCCATGAAGAGTATCACCAAACTACTTTGGAAGGGCATCTAACTTTTGTATATAAATTTTTTTTATATTTTTTACTACTTTTTAAAAGGCTTAGCTTCGTAGAATAATCTTCCTTCACCTGAGATATGCATCTCTTTTTTCATCTTTTTAACATTCCATCTGTCGTATTATTTGGAGTTTTTAGCGATTCTTCTTTTTACAATGTTATTACTATTTTTAGAAAGAAAAGCTTCTAAGAGTTCACTATAATCAAAGTCATTATCAAAAAAAGTTTATATCATCATAATTTACTTTTTAAACCATAGGTTTTAGCCAATATTGGTCTTAAAGAGATAAACCAAAAGCTTTATCTAAGAGTTCTGTCGGAGTTGATATATTCAATCTATGAATAAGTATATCAAGTTTATCTCTCCATGATGAAATTTTTCTTCCTTTAAACCAATTTGAAAGATTAATTTCCATTTCTAGTTCTTAATTTATCTATAAACTCTTTTTCAAATCGCTGTTATTATAAGTGTTAAAATGAACTTCTAAAAAACTATTTAAATTAGTTAATATTTCTGAAACACTTTATAAATATATATAAGAATATACAAAAAAATACATATCTTTTGAAGTGATATGTATTTTTATTTTACTTTTCTGTTTCTTTTTAAAGTGTCATTTAAAAAGCTTATTTAAAGCTTCATTACCTTTTTTCTGTTAGATGAATACCATCTGCCATTAAATAATCTTTATTTTTTTTGAATTTTGTTATAAAAATTAATTATTGTTACATTTTCATAATTTCCTAGACTATCTAGAGGTTTACCACTTGAAACTAAATATATTTTACTATCTTTGCATGATTCTATAAGTTCTTGATATTCTTTTGTGGAAATAACTGTTGAGTTATCGAATGCTATTACTATTTTTTAGATAATGTATTTTCACTTATACTTTTTTTCTATACTTTCTTTTAAGGACTTATAACTAAAATCTTTGTTAACTATAAACTTAGCGTCGGCATAATTTGTTTGAAGAGTTTCAAAGTTATAAAATAGAATATCATTACCATAGAAAGCCATTTTATTTCTTAATTCTTCTTGATGAGCCTTGATTAGTTCCGCTTTTTTTTTATTTTTAAATTCTTCTTTGTAGACATTTAATATAGCATTATATACAATATTTGTATATTCTTTTCTACCTGTTGGAGGTAAATGAATACCATCAGCATAGAACCAATCTTTGTGGCCTTCGGATAGGCTATACCAATCAATAATATGAAGATTGTTATATTTTGTAGCCAGTTCTTTTAAGCTATCATTAACTTTAGTATAATTTGTGGTATTAATCCAGAAAACAGTTCTATCACTTAGTAGATCCATTAAGCTTTCTTTACAACTATTTTTACAATCACCATTAGTTCCTAGGTGGATAACTACAGGGTTACCAAGTTTTTTTACTTTCTTTTAATTCTTTAATTATAGTATAACCTACATAAGTTGAACGTGACTCTTTTGAATCAAAATAACTGTTTGGAAACATTGCTTTTAAATTGTTCATGGCTCCGAGCATAACTGAGTCACCGATGAATGTTACTGGCAATTCTTTAACCATTTGTTCATAGTTGCTTGTATCATCTAATTTTTCAAGTTCTTTTGTCCAATCTTCTTCATCTTGTTTTTCTTGTAGTTTATATTCTTTTTTGTTTTTCTAACATTATTTTTTCGTTTTCTGCTAGTTCTAGTTCTAATTGTTTCATTTCTTTTTCATGTGATTTTGCTGTGATGTATTTATAAGCACCGAAGCTTGATAATGCTAAAACAATTACTATTAATATTACTCTTAATTTTTTTCATCTTTTCTCCTTTATTTGTCACTATATGTAATATGTATGAAAGTATTAGTACAAATATTATAATTAATGGGGTTTTTAAATAATGGTTTATATTAATGTATTGGAATAAAAATATAATTGGATATTGTACTAAATATATCTCATAACTAATGTTAGCAAAAAATTTTAATACTTTATCTGTTTTAGTTAATTCTCTTTTATCAATTGTTCCATAATCTATTAATCTACATGAAATAATAGTTATTAAAACCATACTTATTGCAAAAAGTTTTGATGTCGATGGAATTAAGATACATGCTAGTATTAAAATAAGGATGTATAATGTAAATATTACTTTACGTAATGGTTTTGTTTTTACATACCTTGGAACAAGTAAACCATAATATGAATGGTAAAAACCTAAACATAAACCTAATAATAGTGCATAACTTCTGGCAAAAAAGTATTATAGTAAGCACTCATTAAATTTGTACTTTTTGAACACATAAAAAAATATATAATGCTTATTATTGATAAAATTAAAGTTATAACACAAGGTAATTTTTTGTTTACTTTATCCCCAAGTTTTTTAAACCTTTAAAAATAAATGGGAATACTAAATCAAATTGGAAAAGTATTGCTATATACCATAAATGCATAAATGGTGAGTCAACATGTCTTGCAAAATAATCTAAGTTAGCACTTATTTGCCAAAAGTTGTTATATCCAAGTAATACGGATGTTGTTTCAGCTTTTAAGCTTAACCAATAAATATTTTTAAATAAAGATACTACACCTACAGAAATAAAAACTACAATTAATAAAGGAATATATAACTTTATAAATCTATTTTTTGTAATATTCTTTTAATGAAAAATTTTCTTTTTTTAAATGCTGATTTACATGATAAGTATCCACTTAAAAAACAAAGAAAGTACATACAGCTAAGTAACCTCCTTTTAATATGCCTAAGTGATAGAATAATACAGCTATACAAGATATAACTCTTATTATATTTAAATTTTTATAATATTCTTTATTTTGAACTTTCTTTTTTTATCATTGTAACACCTCGTTAATATCATAATTAACAGAGATATTATACCATGAAAAAAAGTATCCTAAAAGCTTTTTTTTTATATTTTTTGCTTGATATTTCTTATACTTGACACTCCAACTTAAATTTAGCTTAAACTCTAGGATACTTTTAACAAAAAAAATTTTTAGTCTTCTATGTCTGGCACTATAATATTAATATCTTTTAATTTAGATAAAAAGATAAGATTATATTATTATTTTAAAAAGTTATTATTTTGTACGCATGTCCAGTTTTCATTAATATACAAAAAAAAATGTTAATAACAATTAGGTTATCAACACATTTATTATTTTAATCTTTCTAATCTTGCATCTTTTGAAATCAATTCTTTCATTACTTCTATAAATCTTTCATTAGAAATGTTTACTAATAATTTTCTTATTTCATCTTCAGTTAAATGAGATATGAAATCAATTATATAATTGTACTCCATTTCAAATAGTAATTTTTCCTTGTATTTTTGAATATTTTCTTGCCAAAATGATGTTTGTTTTAATACGCTTTCGTATGTACTAATTATAAATATTAAATACTCTTTTAATTTATTTTTTAATTTTAAATCTCTGATGCTAATTTCTAAATTAACATTTTCTAATGATAATCCTGATGTTTCGTAAAAATCATTATTTTTAGAAAATGAAAAATTAATGGATATTGAATACTCATTCACGTTAAAGCTATATACTATTGGAAAATTTGTGAGTATATAATCTATTAACTTTTTTTAAAGTATTGGTGTCTAAGAAAACATCTGTTAAAATTTCACCTTTTGGCACACTTTGTTTAAAACTTTCAGTTCCATCTAAAATATTAATAAATGTATATAGCATGTTGTCATTTTCAACTAGATTGATTTCTATATCTGTCGATGGTCTTTTTAAAACTCGGAGTCTGTAAGTCTATTCCTGGTGTTTTAACTGGGTGTAATTCATTTATTAGTTTAATTATTCTTCCTATGACTTCCTTTTCATCTGTTATTTCCATTACCAAAACCTCCGATAATTATTATTTTGTTAATCTTCTTTCTAATTGTTGAAAACTTTGATTGTGATTTATATATGATTGTAATGCACTTACGATGGCACTGCTATCAAATATATCTCTTTTATAAAATCCATTTGTTAAATAACCTGATATGCCATTTGATTTTTTGTTTTCACTATTTTCTATGATTGATTCAATTACTTTATTTAATGAGTTGCCATTACTTACCCAGTCAAACATTGCCTTAGAAATTTGTAATCCCTGAGATTTTCCGATAAATTCATTATTTTTATTATCTATGATTGAGACATAAGTTACAATAAAATATGTGTTATTAACTTGTTCATAGCCTCCTTCAATGCTAATAAGCCAGTCAAAATCAATGTTGTTTTTCTTGGCAGTATTTATATAAATTTTTATTTCTGTTTTGAGCTCCGATTAGAGTTTCTTCATTAATTGGTTTTGAACTAACTTGTGATGGAACATCTATTGGTGTTATTTTTATATCATTATATCCGATAGATTGCATTGCTAATTTTATTGCATTTGCTTTTGAAGGATTTTTAGAGCCTAATAAGATTTTCATTTTACACCTCACTATTTATTTTCTATTTCTTTTATTTCAAGTAATAGTTTATCAAAGTCAGAAACATAATTTTTATCTTGAATAACTCTATATTTTTCATATTCATTAATTGCTTTTTTCTATAGCTCTTTTTGTGTGATATTTTTCCTTTATTTTCTAAAACTTCGTAATGTAATAATGTTAGTGCATTTTCCACTTTTTTTTCCAATCATTCATATACATTGGAATGTTTCTTTCTGCATTATTTTCCGCTATATCCAAAAATATATTTACTAAATTATTTAAGTTTTTAATTTCTTTTTTCATCTAAATAATTTTTGGCAATTATCACATCTGATTTTAATATCTTGCCATCTGGAGATTTGTCCCATGTAGTTAATCCCATATTATCCTTATTTGCATCAGCTCTGCTATAAACTATTTCTGCTGCAGTTTGGCCAGTTATGGCAAAATGGAATTTATTTTGAATTGTTTTATAAAACGTTGTTGCTTCTTCAGTTTCTTTATTATAATCAATTGAACATTCTGCAAATATGTCTGTTATTTTTTGATAAAACATTCTTTCACTCGCACGAATTAATTTTATTCTTTCTAACAATCTTTTGAAATATTCTTGGTCAGCTTTTGCCTTCATAAATCTTTCATCATTTAAAGCAAATCCTTGAACCATGTAATCTTTAATTATTTTATTTGCCCAAGTTCTAAATTTAATTGCTTTTTTTGAATTTACTCTGAAGCCTATGGAAATAATCATATCAAGATTGTAATATTTTGTATTATATGTTTGCTTACCATTATTACCCATATGTGCAATTTTTGCACATGTGATATTTTCGCTTAGTTCTTCTTCTTTATAAATGTTACTAATGTGTCTGATAATACCGCTTCTATCAACATTAAAAAGTGATGCAATAGCTTCCGTATTTAACCAAACATCTTCTTTTTCAAGTAATACTTCAATTTTGATATTTCCTTCTTCATCATTGTAGAATATAATGTTTTTTTCTGTTCCAATTAATTTATTATTCATATTTCCCCCTTGGCCAATTTTTTCATCAATTTAATTATAACATTAATTTCTTTTTAGCCACAATATAATTTAACTTAAAAGCAAAAAATGTTGATAATTAAATAGTTACCAACGATAACCATGACTTTCATATTTTGCTATTTTGCATAATAATTATAATTTTTCTTCATTATCTATATATGACACACTAAATTTTACACCTTTTAATTTATTATTTATTGCTTCTTTTTCAAACCTTATCATATCGGTTGGCAAGTTGTTAATATCTGACCAGATTAACTATCTACATTTTTCTGATTCATTAATAACTATTTTCCCATCAAATTTACTTATTTCAAAATATACATCATAGTATGATGGCAATGACTCGGTTTTTCTATTAACCGCGAATGTATCAGTTATGTCATCAAGATTAATTATAATATTTAGCTCTTCTTTTGCTTCACGTATTAATGCTTCATATGCATTTTCGCCTTCATCTATGTGACCAGCGGGTAAAGCTAAAAATCCTGACCATAATTTTGTTCCTTGTCTTCTTTGTAAAAGTACTTGGTCTTTTTCATTTTTAATTATTATGTAAATCGATGATAAAACTTTTCTCTTTTTTTTTCACTTGTTACTCCTTATTTTTTATTTCAAAAAAGAGATAACGTTTTCTTTGTTATCTCTTTTAAATATTTTATTGTTTTATTTGCCACAGCAATTTTTATATTTTTACCACTGCCGCAGATGCATGGATCATTGCGACCAATTTTATGGCTAACTCTTTTAGGTTGGTTTTTTAATTTTTCTTTACCATCATTTGCTGTTCCTTTTAAAGTTTGTTTTCTTTCAACATTTTGACGAACTTCTGCTCTAAGTAAGAATAAGGCAATATCATTATCTATTTTGTTTAGTAAGTTATCAAACATTTCAAAGCCTTCCATTGTGTAAACTTGAACTGGGTTTGATTGTCCATATCCACGAAGACCAACACCTTCTTTTAAGTGTTCCATAGCACTCATGTGGTCTACCCAACTTGTATCAATAACGCGTAGTGAAATAGCTTTTTCAAAATCATTCATAAGTGGTGATGATATCATTTTCTTTTCATAATCTTTGATAACTAGTTCACTTATGTGGTCAATTACTTCTTGTTCTTTCATGCCTTCAAGAACTTTTGGATTGAACTGTTCACCTTTTAAGAAGTTTGTATTTACATATTCAGCTATTTCAGATAAATCATTTTCTGTTAGACAATTTTCTGGTGGAATATGACTATCTACTAAATTTGTTATTGTATTTTTAAATGTTTCAATAATTGTATCATGAATGCTTTCTTCATCTAGTATTTCATTACGACGTGCATAAATTATTTCTCTTTGTTCATTTAAAACATTATCATAATCAAGTAAACTTTTACGATAATCGAAGTTATTTCCTTCAACTTTCTTTTGGGCAGATTCTATACTTCTTGTTAGTGCTTTAGAGCGGATTGCTTGGTCATCATCAATACCCATGCTTATTAACATATTTTTTGATTTTTTCAGTACCAAAACGACGCATTAAATCATCTTCAAATGAAACAAAGAATTGACTTGTTCCTGGATCTCCTTGACGTCCTGAACGACCACGTAACTGATTATCAATACGACGAGATTCGTGTCTTTCTGTACCAATTACATAAAGTCCGCCGATTTCACGAACGCCTTCCCCTAGTTTAATATCTGTTCCACGTCCTGCCATGTTTGTTGCAAGTGTTATAGCATCTTTTTCCCCAGCATGAGCAATTATTTCCGCTTCTCTTTCATGATTCTTAGCATTTAATACTTCATGTTTTAAACCATTTTTAGTAAGTAATTTACTTAATTTTTCATTGGCTTCAACTGAAATTGTACCAATTAGAATTGGTTGATGTTTTTCATGAATTTCTTTAACAACATTTATAATTGCTTTATATTTTCCATTTTCACCTGAATAAACTAGGTCTGGTAAATCTTCACGAATTACTGGTTTATTAGTTGGTATTCTAATAACGTACATGTTGTAAATATTTCTAAATTCTTCTTCTTCAGTCTTGGCAGTACCTGTCATCCCTGATAGTTTATTATACATTCTAAATAAGTTTTGGAATGTAATCGTTGCCATTGTTTTGGTTTCAGTGTTAATTGTAACTCCTTCTTTAGCTTCAATAGCTTGATGAAGTCCTTCAGAATATTGTCTTCCGTGCATTAAACGTCCCGTAAATGGGTCAACAATTATAATGGCATCATTGTCTACAACATAATCAATATCTTTTTTAAAACCATAGTTAGCTTTTAAAGCTTGATTAATATGATGAACTAAACTTGTATTATCTAAATCATAAAGATTTGTTATGTTTAAAAACTTTTCAACTTTTTTACTACCTTCAGCTGTTAAAGATACACTCTTTGTTTTTAAATCTATTGTGTAATCATCATCTTCTTTTTAATCTTTTAGCAACTCTGTCTGCTTCGATATAAAGACTATTGGTATTAAATTGTCCACCACTTATGATTAATGGAGTTCTCGCTTCATCAATTAAAATTGAGTCAACTTCGTCGATTATACAGAAGTTAAGTCCTCTTTGAACTCTATCTTCTTTTCTTACTACCATATTATCTCTAAGGTAGTCAAATCCAACTTCATTATTTGTTGAATATGTTATATCAGCATTGTATGCTTCTTGTTTTTCTTTTGGTGATAATTCTCTTAAGTTTATACCAACTGATACACCTAATAAATCATAGATTGGGCGCATCCATTCAGCATTACGACTTGATAGGTATTCATTGGTTGTTACTACGTGTACACCTTGACCACTTAACGCATTAAGATATGCTGGCAATATAGTTGTTAAAGTTTTACCTTCACCAGTTTTCATTTCAGCAATGTTACCATAATGGATTGCTAAACCACCAAGAATTTGAACATGGAAAGGTTTTTCACCAATAGCACGATATGCAGCTTCACGAGCTAAAGCAAATGCTGGAACTACAATATCATCTAGTGTTTTACCATCTTCAAGCATAGCTTTAAATTCTAAGGTTTTATCTTTAAAATCCTCATCTTTTAGCTCTTGCATTTCTGGCTCTAATTTTTCTATTTCTTCTGCTATTTTTTCAAAACGACATAATTCTTTGTATTCACTGTCTAATAATTTTTTTATAAAATTCATTTTTCATTTCTCCTTAATGTGTATTATAACATAAGTAAAAGAAAAGAAAAAAGCTTTTAAGGGCCTTTTTTCACAGGATATTCACTAAAAAAAGAAGCCTTTTGGGCTTCTAGTTATAAACTATTTAACATTTATGATACCAAATTTGCCATCTTTTTCTTTTATATAGAACAGATACACAATCTTCATCAATATTTTTAAAGACAAAGAAGTCATGATTTAATAAATCAATTTGGAGCAATGCTTCTTCTTCATCCATTGGTTTCATTTCCATTTCTTTTCTTTTGATGATTTTTGGTACTTCTTCTTCCTCTTCCTCAGGAACTTCAAAATCAAAACTCATTTCAAATTTAGGAACATCGCGATATTTCTTGCCAAGACGATTTTTATTTTTTCTGATTTGTCCTTCAAGTTTATCAACGACTAGGTCCACTGCTGCATAAAAGTCGGAATGTCTTTTTCTTCTGCTCTTAAAGTAAATTTACTAGTTGGCACTGTTACTTCAATACTTTCCTCTTGGTTCTTAACCTTAACTAGGACTTTACACTCTGTGCTCTTTGGGCTTTCAAAATACTTATCAAGCATTCCTAACTTTTCTGTTATGTATTCTTTCATTGATTTTGTGACTGTTACTTTGTCACCGCGAATACTTATTTTCAATATATCACCTTCCTATAATTAATATAACACAAATAAAAAGAAAAAAACTACTTAATTGTAGTCATTTCTTGTTCTAAAACATCAACTGCTTGTAAACCTTTTGAAGTTTCAATTAATTTAAAGCTTACTGTTGCACCTTCGTTTAATGTCTTATAACCTTCTTTTTACAATAGCTGAATAATGCACAAAGATGTCAGATAGTTTATCACATTCGATGAAACCATAGCCTTTGTCATTATTAAACCACTTAACAGTTCCCTGCATCATAACTCTAGCTCCTTCCTACTCTTAAACTTTAACACACTATAGTATATAATGCAACAAAAATCGTTCGACAAAGGTCGACAAAATGCGGGTTTTTCAGGCCTTTTCGCTAGTAATTATGTAGGTTTCAAAATTTTTAAAAATATAAGTTTTTTGTTAAATTTGTTTTCAAAATTAGAAAATATTTCATTAATGAGGTTTCCACTACCTAATAAATATACTTTTTTTCTCCTAAAATATAATTTATGTAAGACATTAAATCATCATTATTTAAAAAACATTTTGTTTCAATATAGATGTTATTAACTTTTTTATATTCATCTAAGAATGTTATATTTGAATAATTATCAAAGACATTTACATAAGAATTTGTACTATTTAATTTATAATATTTAAGTTCTTTATCTATACTTATCTTTCTATAGTTAAAACAATTCATTATGTTTTTAAAAATGTTATATCAGCGGGTGTATAATTTGATGCGACGATTATTTTGATTTTTTCACCAAATAAAGAGTTATTTAAATGATTTTCACTTAATAACTTTTCTAAAGATTTCATAAATTTATTTATATTTGCTACTTTTCCTCCGTATATAACATCTTTTGCTAATTTGTATTTTATTACTTTTTATCTTTTTTTCTTTAAATATAAATTATCATCTGTTATATGTAATACATAGTTATATTTCATAGTTTAACCTCTTTTATATTTTTTGTCTTGTTACTTCTCCCCCACGGATATGTTTTTCTCTATCATGAGTTTTAAAAATATTATCTATTTCTTTTTCCTAGATTTTTATCTATTTCTTTTTAATCTTTCCGAAAGGTCAGCATGTACAGTACTTTTACTTACATTGAACCTATCTGCAGTTTGTCTTATTGTGTCTTGTGTTTTAATAATGTGATTTGCTTCACTTAATACTCTTCTTTTTTATATCTTTATTCATTAACCAAACAACCCCTTAATAAAATATATTATAAAGGGTTAGTTTTATGTTATTTTAAATCTTCAATATTCATATTATAAAAGTCTTCTGGGTCTATTGCTGCTCCATTATGATATACTTCAAATAGTAAGCAATTTTCTGTTTCACCATTTAGTTTGTTATCTCCACTTTTACCTATAACATCACCACTTATAACAACATCATCTTTTTTTAACTTGGACATCACTTAAACTATAATATACAGTTTTTAAGTTTGGATTGTGGGTAATTTCTACATAATTTCCAAGAATGTCATCAGTTGCAACATTTGTTACTGTGCCATCAAAGCTACTTAATACTTCGAAAGCATCTTGTGATGAATATAAAACTCCACTATTTTGTAAGTATGTATTTTCATAGTAAACTAAGGAATTTTGTTGTTTTGATGCTTCATCAGTCATATCATAAAATGATTTACTTATGGCAACATTGGTACTTACAAATGGTTTTTCAATTTTACTAACTGGGGTATCATCCTTTTTGATAACTGGGGTTACATTATCTTTTAATGCACTAACTGCCATATTATCATACTCCATTTGGGACTGGAGCACGTTTCCTAGAATAGAAATACTTACAAATAATACTCCGATAACCATTACATAAACTGTTGGTAAAACAAATTTTCTAAGTCTTTTTGTTTTCATTTTTCACCATCCTACTTAAAGTATGGTAAAAATTGCTATATTTTATACACTAATTTTTTCAATATTTATATTTTGATAATAATGTTTTAATATTTCTTCGTAAGTTTTACCTTCATCTGCTAAAGTGTTTGCTCCATACTGACTCATGCCAACACCATGACCATAGCCTTTAGTGGTTATTTCAATATTATTTGATAAAATGTTAATTTCAAAGTCTGTAGAACGTAATCCTAATTTAGTTCTTACTTCTGTTCCTTTAAAACTTTTGTTGTTGATAACTATTGTATCTATTCTTCCCGATGATGTTTTTTCTATGGAAGTTATTGTAATTTCATTACATGATAATTTCAATTTATTACAAAAATCTCCTTTAGTAAAAGTTACTTTTTTGTAGTACTATTCTTTTCTGGAGAACTTACACTTTTTAGATATTCTTTATTTTCTCCGAAAACTGGTTTGGCTTCTTCAGTGCTTCCATTACTAGTGGAAAAATAAAAACTGCATATTACATTACCCTTATAAGTCATAATTAAATCTTTAGTGCTATATGCCGCATCTTTTATTTTGTTATAATAATATTCATAATTATCTTGCCAATTTTCTTTCATTTTATCTTTGGTAATATAAACTTGATTAGTTATATCTGTTACTAAGTCATAATTATCTTTTGCATTATTCATTTTATATATGGCATATGTGCGGGCTGCGACAGCTTGGGCTTTTAAAGCTTCCACATTAAAAGATGCAGGCATTTCACCGGCGATAACTCCAATTACATATTCTTCTAAAGATATGTTACTTATTATGCCTGTTTTGCTATCTTTAATAGTGAGTTTAATTTCTTTTTGGGTATTTCTTCTTTTATATTATTATCAAAAAAGGTAGTTTCTTTTTTGAAACTACCTATTGCTACGAATGATAAAACTACTACAACTAAGAATAGTATTTTATTTTTCATATTTATCTCCATTTAAGTTTATTAAATATTTAAAAAATCTAGTACAAAATTTGTTAATAAATAACCAAAAGAAAAACTTAAAACCATAACAATTACTTTGGCTTCTAATGTTTTTCCCGATTTAATAATTCCGTTAAAGTTTACTCCGGATAAACCAAATGCTGATACAAACGTAAAAAAATATATAAAGAATTAGTTTAACTAGCATAATTCTCATTTTCCATTTCTGTTATTTTCGCAATTCTTCTTAAATGTCTTTCTTCACTTGGCTCTTTGGTCATGATAAAATTATCTATAATATTGTGAATCTCACTTGTTGGAATGCTTGCACTAAATGCTATGACATTAGCACCATTGTGATTTTTGGCACTAAATGCATCATTACTAAAAAACTCTAGCACATCTTATGCCTCTAACTTTATTGGCAGCAATCGACATACCTATACCGGATCCGCAAACTAAAATACCCAAAGAATGTTCTTCTAAAACTTTGTGACAAACCCATTTTGCAAAATCTGGATAATCATCAGTATCACTATTTTCTATATTTGGAACTTCAACCTCATAGCCATATTCATTTAAATAATTTATAATATCATCTTTGCATTTAACCCCTTGATGGTCATAACCTAAAAACACTTTTATTGTAATCATCTCCCTATTTAATTATACTAAAGTTTATGCTTGATGTCTATTTATTTAAGGATTTTGTTATTTAATTTACGATAATATTTTTAATTGTTAAAATTAATTTAGATGAAGGCAGCTAAATTGCCTAAATTTTGTAAAATTAAAATTATTATCACCTTTTTTTGATAACTTTTATTATTTTTATCTTTTAAAGTTTTATTTCTTAAAATTATCTAATTCAATGTTGGGCCCAGGGCCCAATATTGAAAAAAACCAATTAAACTCACGAAATATTATTAAATTCCAATATATTCTTTAGATGGTTTTTCTGGCCGTTTTTAATAAAATACTTTTTGCTCGTTATAAATTGTGGCCCGGTGGGCCACAATTCTTTTTTTTATATCTCATAAATTTATACTTGTTATTCTTTACTTATTTAATAGTTTAATTCACTAACTCATAAGTAAGTGGCACTAGTTTTTCAATTTTAACAAAGTTTGCAACAAATTTATCTTGTTCTCTTGTGATAATTATTCCAATTGTAGGATTGTTATTTGCTCTTTTCTTATACTTATCAACTAATGTCATATAAAATTCAGTTTGACCTTTATCCTCTTTTTTTAAACTTCTACATTTTATTTCCACTACAACATAACAATTATAATTTACATTGTATAGTAACATATCTATATAGTAATTTTTGTTACCATCACTTATTTTGTATTGATTTCCTACCCATGTAAAATCATTTCCTAATTGCATAAATACATAACTTAACTGAGAATATATTAATTTTTCTAAATCTTTTTTCATTTTCAACTTTATTACCATTTAAATTTAATAGAATTGGATTTTTAAAGTTTTCTATTATGGCTGGTACAATTGCTGATGTTATTATATCTACTTTATCAGGTTTATGTTCTAATCTTTCAAATGAATTGCTTTTTTATTTCTTTTTATCAGTTCCCTCTTTGATAAATTATTCTTAACGCATAAGTTAATATAATAATTTCTTTTATTCTCATCTTTGATAGGTAAAATGGTTCTAATTATTGTCCAATTCAATTGTTGGCCCACTGGGCCAATAATTGGAAAATATAGATATAATTGTCTAAATCTAGATAAATTTGTATAATCATAGCCTTTTCCATATTCTTTTTGATAGCTTTTCTGACCATTCTTTTAATAGTTTATCACCATATTTACTTTTTTTCTTTTCCACCTTGAGCATCAATAATAAATTTCCCTATATTCCAGTATGCTTCAGTTATTTCATTATTTGCTTGTCTTTCTTTAATTGCTTTTTTCCTATTTCTACTTTTTTTTTACTAGTGTTTCAACTTCTTCATAATTGTTCATGTTTCCTCCATTTTCTCATCTCACAATCGTATATCCATTATATATACTTTTGAGGCGTAATTTAATAATTAAATATTATTGTTTTAAAACCTTTTAATAGATATAAAATATATACTATCATATAATTGTTTTTATTACAAGTATTTTTAACTTATTTTTTAATGGCAAAAAAGAAAAGAACAAAACCAATTAATTTTGTTCTTTATCTAAACCAAATTTTTTATTGAATTTTTCAATGTTTCCAGTCTTCTTAGTTCTACCTTGTGAACCTGTATAGAATGGATGACATTCACTACAAATTTCAACATCTATTTTTTCTTTTGTTGATTTTGTTTTAAATGTAGCTCCACATGCACAAGTAACAGTAGCTTCTTTTACTTCTGGATGGATATTTGCTTTCATATTCTCTCCTTCCGCCATACCATATTCATGGCATAGTAATTCGCTTTTTCTTACATATTATACCATATTTTATGCTTTTTAGCAAGGTAGTTTAGTAAATTTATGTATTTAATGTGTAAAATAATTAATTATTATTAATTAATTTGGCTTCCTACGGACAGTTTTTATAAATGAAAAATTTGACATAACTATTATGTTATATCAAATCATTCTAAAACCATTTAAAAATGGCAACTCTAATATTAAAATAATAATATACAAAAAAATAAAAAGAGTTGCCATGAATAAATTATATAACATTCAAGAGAAAATTATAAATGAAATTCGTGAATTTTTAAAAATTAATTTATAATTGTAAATGTCAATATTTTTTGTAGGTTTATGACAAAAAATTTTTGTAGGTTTTTGTCATTTTTATTTTATATTATTTTCATCAGTGTTTTCTTGTAATAAATCTTTTATTCTGTATGACTTTCTATTATACAATTTATATAAGGTTTTAACTATGATATTTTTTTAAGTTTTGATATTGACATTTACCAAAACACTTTTTTGCGTGAAATTAATTTTATTTTTTAGAAACAATGAGCAAAAAATGTTGTCTTTGTAACTTTTTTATATAATTTTAGCATCTTTATAACTTAAAAAATGAGACAAATTGTTCAACATAGGTCGAACTATTTACCTCATTTTTGCTAGGTTTTACCGATGTTTTTTCAAAACTGTCCGTCAATCAGCAAGAATTATAGGATCTATTTTTGTTCCAGAACCACTAAGGTAACTTACGGAATTTGATAAATAAAAAGTAGGACGGACACCATAGCAAGAACTATGACCGCCCCCCAAACTCTGCCAATATGATCTATGTAATGTATAGTATATGTCAAGTCTGCGTCGCGGGAAATAGTCCATTCGTAAAGCCCCATATACATCCAATTGACACCAGTTGCCTGACTATAATCTTTTTGTTTGGTCGGCATAATCAAATCCACCTGCTAATGTCCATTTATCTTGTGATGCTGCATACATATAGTCACTTACATACACCAATCCTATTTTTGCATTATATTCTGTTTGATTATCTATACTGTTCATTGTTACAGGATGCAAAATTTCATTTTGATATGCTATCTTAGCTGACTGATAAGATAAATCATCATGTATATTTCCTCCAACTTTCCATGTCGCTTCAATTATTTTGTCTGCCCATTTTGTGCCTATGTTATTAATAAAATTAGTATTTAAATTTATTTTATTTAACAAACTTGTGCTCCATGTATTTGACCCATGTCCATCATTTATACTTGTATCATTTTTATAATTCCAATAATATCCCGAGGCATTAGCATAATTATTTTCCTTCCCAAATAGGTTATATCAGTAATTGTATATTTTCCATAATAATCCCCATCTTCTCCAAGTAACTCTTTTGTTGTATAATCGTATTTAATTAGTTTTACTTTATTGTAGGAATTATCTTTCCTGAACATAATTTTTGATCCATTATTTTTTGAATAATAATGTTTTTACAACATTTCCTGTTCCTTTCCACTTGCACTTTTTACATTTATGGTAATTGAACTGACTGTTGATGAAGATCCATTATCTTTTGATACATTTGTTACTCTTGGAATTGAACTACATATGCATCTGTTGTTACACTTAAACTATATACATTTGATTCTTTTCCTAAAGTATCAACTACTTTTACTCTTATTGAGTAATTTGTTTTTTCATTTAATCCTGTAAATATATATGATGAATTAGTACTTTCTGTAAATGCTCCATCATTTATTGAATAATAATATTTAGATATATTATTTGTTCCATTTGCCCCCACTACAGATACACTTATTTGATTATAACTTGTTGTTGGTGTAACACTTGTTACACTTGGTAATATATATGTTTCTGTTGATATAGCTTTAACATATTCTGTTGAATATCTTCCATAACTATCAAGCACTTTTACTTTTATTTTATATTCTGTTGTATCTTTTAAATTATTAAATACATAACTATTTGAATCACTTTCTTCATATGTTTGTCCATTATCTTTTGAATAATAGTATTTTACTATATCATTATCTCCTTTAGTTGCATTAACACTAAGTGTTATACTATTTAAAGTTGATGTATGACTTACACTATTTACAACTGGATTATTATATTCACTTGTTGTTACTTCAGTTTCATATAAATTAGTTTTAATACCATTCTTATCTATGCCATAACTATAAATTTTATATACAGAATTATCACTTAAATTATCAAATTTATATGTATTTTTATCTGTTTCTACAAAATTCACATCTTTTAAAGCTACTTTTTTAACTGTATTATTATTTACATATCCAGTTACATTACTTGATATTTTTTCTATACCATAAAAATATTTATTTACATCTGCAGTACCTTGTTCTACTTCTAAAGTAGTATCAATACTATTATAAGTTGTTTTAGTTGTCATATTAGTTATTTTAGATAACTCATAACTATTCATTTTATCACTAGTAACAAACAATTTACCTGATAAACTTTTACCCATATTCTTAGATTGATCAGTATCAAGATTAGCAAATGTAACTTCAACCTTCCAATCTTGAGTAATAGTATTTCCACGAGTTGCTTCGATATCATAATCTGGCACTAATAAAAATCCACCAGTTCTGGTTGTAATATCAAAACCTTTTTCATAGTGAACTAGTCCAGTAATATTTTCAAGTTTATTGCCATTTGGATCTGTTACATTTAAATATAACTCTGGTGTTCCATCTTGTGTTGTATATTCAAAATCATTTGTATCAATAACAAAATATATGTTATAACTTCTTGTTGTTTTTTCAACATTTTTGAATTACTTGCAGTGAGTGTTGCATGTGCACCGGTTGAATCACTAACGTCAGTTCCACCTTTTTTAATTCACTTTGTGAAATAGAAATATTAATGGCATTATCAATTTTAAATGTTAATAAATCAGTTGTTGCTGTTTTACATTAACATCTGATGAACCATTTTGATAAATAACTATTGAAAGTACAAGTAAAACTGATAAAATGATTAATCATAAGTATTAATTATTTTTTTTATACATTAAATATAAACCTTTTGATATATCTTTTTTGTGAGCTAGATAATTCATGTAATATGAAGTTTTTTCTAAATAATACTCAAGTGATTTTCATGTAAAGATGACAAAACTCAATTTTGCTGAGAATATCTCAAAAATGTTGCATCATATTTACCACATAACACTTTAAGTTTTGAATTAACTTCAACTGCATCTTTTTACTAAATTGTAATGCTGGATATACACCGATTACTATTATTTGTTTATCATAAAATTCTCTGATATTTTTTTAAAAATATATTCATATCATCAATGTAATTATCTATTATTTCTGATGTTATTTCTTCAACTTGTGATTTACTTGCAAACTCATCTACGCCAATTGCAAGTGTTAAAAGATCTGATTTTGCTATTATTTGTTGTCATTGTTATTTAAATGTTCATTTAATTCATGTATTGTTTGATGGACATATGAAAATTCATTATTATAACTTTCTAAATCATCTTTTTGTTTCTAATTTTTCTTTTAAATAATCATTAAAACTTGTTCCTGCTACATTATATGGTGTCATTCCAATACTAAAACCATCTCCGATAGATGTTAAATTTGTTTTTGATGTTACCCTTAAACTATTTATAAATATTGTTAAAATAGCACCGATTAAGATTATTAAAAGTAATTTATATCTTCTTTTCATTAAAATACCCCCCATAAAAAATGTAAAGATTTCTCTTTACATTATATTTCTTCAATTTTAATATTAGCACCAACACGAGATAATTTGTTAATAATTCTTTCATAACCTCTTAAAATATGTTCGGCATCATTTATTATTGTGGTTCCTTCTGCCAGTAAACCAGCAGTTACTAAGGCTGCTCCGGCTCTAAGATCCGTTGCTGTTATTACTTCACCATGTAATTTTGTCGGTCCAGTTATTTTAGCATGTTGTCTTTCAGCTTCAATATTTGCTCCCATTTGATTTAAATATTTTACATGTCCCATTCTGTTTTTTCCCATATTGTTTCTTCAAATAGAGATATACCATTTGCTTGAGTAAGTAATACTGACATTGGTTGACCTAAATCTGTTGGAAAACCTGGATATACTACGGTTCTAACATTAGTTGGTTTTAAATTTTTACTCTTGTTAAGTATCATTTTATGATTATTAAGTTTAAAATTAACTCCCATTTCTTGTAATTTATTTAAAAAGTACTATGTTATGTTCTGGTATCATCCCATCTATTTCTAGATTATCCCCGAGTAAAGCTCCCATGATGATGTATGTTCCAGCTTCAATTCTATCTGGTATAACTTTTATTTCAGCTCCATGAAGTTCTTTAACTCCTTCAATTGTTATTTCTTCTGTTCCTGCTCCAGATATTTTAGCTCCCATATTATTTAATAAATCTGCTATGTTAACTATTTCAGCTTCTCTTGCAGCATTACTTATCGTGGTTGTTCCTTCTGCCATTGTAGATGCTATCATAATGTTGATTGTGGCTCCAACTGATGCAAAATCCAAGAAAATATTTGCTCGGTTAATTTCTTAGCATCAATTATGTATTTACTTTCTTCTTTTGTAATTGTGGCACCTAAAGCTTCAAAGCCTTTTAAATGTAAGTCTATTGGTCTTGAACCTATATTACATCCACCAGGAAAATACATTTCAACATGTTTGTATCTAGCAAGTAATGAACCCATAAAATAATATGATGCTCTTAGTTTATTACTTAAAGTTTCAGGTATTACTGTGTTTGTCATACAGCTAGCATCAATATCAATTATATCTTTATTAGTTTCTACTTTAACATTTAATAGTTTCAATATTTCAATTAATGCATCTCTATCAGATATATTTGGAACATTAGAAATATGAACATTGCCATTTGCCATAATTGCTGCAGGTATTAATGCAACAACACTATTTTTTGCTCCCCCAATTTTGATTTTACCACTTAAAGGTTTGTTTCCTTCAATTATTATTCTTTTCAAAATAAATCACCTCTTTATAATATTTATGGCATAGAAAAAAGAAATATTATTGTTCTCTTCCACATACTTTGCAATATTTTGAGTCACCATCAATTAATTTACCACAATATTTACAATATATTTTATTATTTGATAATCCATTTTTTATTGCAGATGTAGCTATTTCTATTCCTTCTTTATTTATATTCGCTTTTCTTATTACATTATCTTTCATTATTTCTTCATTGTTATCTAATATTTCTTTTTCTGCATTTACTTCTACACTATTTGATGTTGATAAAATATCTTTTAAGTCATCTTTACTATATTCCATCATGTGTTTAGTAGCTTCAATTTGTTTGCTCATCCATTTTCCCCTTAGCTTAGGACTTACCATTAAAGCAATGGTAAAGATAAAAGTTAATACTACAAGAATTGGTATTATAAAAAACAAAATTTCCAAAATAATCACACTCATTTCTAAGACAATTATAACAAATATTAAGTTAATTGTAAATTATTTATAAAATATGAAATATACCAAGTAAAATAAGTAGTAAAATACCTATGATACTAGCATAATTACCAATTAGTTTACTAGAATATTTTCCAATTATTAAACCTAATGAAGTAAATGAAAAACTGCATACTGAGAAAATAAAACTTGATAGCATAAATCTACTAGTAATATCACTTATACCTAAACCCACAGTAAATGAGTCAATACTAACACTAAAAGCTAAAAATAAAATACTTATACAACTTAAATTTATGTTTATTTCTTCTTTTTTTAAAATAATTAATAGCTAAATTTACTCCGAGAACTATTAAGACTAGACCAAGTACTATATTACTTGCTAAATTGAAATAATTCATGATACTTATACCAATTTTATTACCAATAATAGGCATAAAAAGTGAAATATACCTACAATGAAAGGAAAAATTTTAAATATTTATTATTTCGAATTAATGAGCCCATACTTAAAGACAGAGAAAAAGTATCCATCGATAAGGATACTCCGATTAAAATTATGGATAATAGTTCTTGCATATAATCACCATTTAAATATATGCTTATTAATATTTGTCTATTAACTCTTTTATATAAGATGTATAAGTAATATCATCATAATCTTCTCTACTTGCTTCAAGTAAACATAATGGTGGAAATAATACACACCACCAATTATCACCAAGTCCATCACCTAAAGTTACTACTAAAGACTCATATTCTCCAGATTTATAAGTTACTCCTTTATAATTTTTTTCAGGGAAATAGTTAAGACCATAGTTGATTTTGTACTCTGTATCATATTTATTTAATATGTTTTTTACTTCATACATATTATTTTTTATTTCTTTACGTGTTTCATCTAAAGAATTTGATGTTGATAAAATGTTAGTAATAACGGGTTCTAATTCTTTTTTTATTTCTAATTTTTGAGTTTGATCTTCTATTTTATTGCTATTTGCTATTATTCTAAATCTAATGGCATCTTCTGGTATTAATACTTTTGTTTCTTTTTTATTTACTAATATTAATAATGTTACTAAAAATAATGCAATTATTATTTTTTTCAACTTTATCACCTGAATTAATGATGGTTAGTTTTTTTTAATATTTATTCATTTAGATATAAATAAATATCTTGGTAAACCTTGTAAATCATTTTCAAATGAATATTTTAAATTTAATTTTGATACTAACTCTTCTAAAAGTTCTTTTTTGATTATCACCAATTTCAAATGCTATTAATCCTGGTGAATTTAAATGAGATAAATGTTTATTTAATATTTCTTCATAAAAATAAAGTCCATTGTTATCTGCAAATAGTGCGATGTTTGGTTCTTTTTCTTTACTTTTTTCTTCTACAAAACCATCGTATGGTATATATGGTGGATTAGATATTATGATGTCATAACTATTTTGTAAGTCATCAGTCATACTTTTATGAATAAATGTTATTTCTGCATTATTAAGTTTAGCATTTTCCTTAGCTAAATCTAAGGCATCTTTTGAAATATCTAGTGCCGTTACATTTGCATCTAGATTATTTTTAAGTGATATAGCTATACATCCACTTCCAGTTCCTAAATCTATTACATTTATTTTTTTTATTAAATAATTCTTTGGCATATTTAATAGTTTTATCTACGAGTAATTCCGTTTCAAATCTCGGTATTAGAACTCTTTTATCTACATTTATTGTTTGCCCTAGAAACTCTACATTGCCTATTAAGTACTGAGGTGGATAATTTGTTAGTTTATCTAAAAGTTCTTCTTTATTTGGATATTTTTTTAATAAAAGTTCCCAGTCTGGAACACTTATGTAATCAGGTTTCATGTTTCCTCCATATTCAAAAAAAGCTGGGTCTACTCTAAAGACATTCCAGCTAGTTTTAATTTTAAATCTTCAGTTATCAAAGCTTCAATAACTGGTCAAGTTCACCATCCATAACTCTATCTAAAGTCATTGTTGAGAAATTTATTCTATGGTCCGTGACACGATTTTGTGGATAATTATATGTTCTTATCTTTTCTGAACGGTCACCGGTTCCAATTTTTGATTTTCTTTCAGCTCCAATTGCACTTTCTTGTTTATGCATTAATTCATCATTAATTTTAATTTTTAAAAGTTGCATTGCTCTTTCTTTGTTGCGAAGTTGACTTCTTTCTGTTTGACAAGTAACAACTACTCCGGTTGGAACGTGTGTAATACGAACTGCAGAATTGGCAGTATTTACTGATTGTCCACCTGCTCCACTTGAATGATATACATCAATTTTTAAATCGCTTTCTTTTTATGTCAATGTTTACTGTATCAACTTCTGGCATTACTAGAACTGTAGCTGTTGATGTATGAACTCTTCCTTGAGTTTCTGTTACTGGTACTCTTTGAACTCGGTGAGAACCACTTTCATATTTAAGTTTGCTATAAACATTTGCTCCCTTTACCATGAATTCTATTTGTGAAAAACCACCACTAGTACCTTCAAGTTCATGAAGCACTTCAATTTTCCAACCGTTGGCTTCAGCATAATAAGAATACATTCTGAATAAGTCACCAGCAAAGATGTTAGCTTCATCTCCACCTGCAGCTCCTCTTATTTCCATGATAACATTCTTACCATCATTTTCATCTTTTGGAACTAAAAGTATTTCTAATTCATGATATAATTTATCTATTTCAGTTGTAAGTGTTGCAATTTCTTCCTCAGCTATTTCTTTTAACTCAGGATCATTTTCCATTATTTTAGCTTCTTCAAGATTATTTTGAGTTTGTTTATATTTTCTATAAGCCATAACTGTTTCTTCTAAGTCACTTTGCTCCTTAGATAGCTCTTTTACTTTATTAAAATCATTTAATATCTCTGGATTACTTAAGTCTTTAGTTAATTCATTGTATTTTTTCTTCAATTGCATCTAATCTATTAAACATTTTATCTTCCTTTCTATCGTAGATTAAAATTTTAAGTAGATGCTATAAATTACTTTCATCAATGTCATCAACTACGACTAGGTCAGATAAATCATCTTCTGCAACATCGTCTGTTTCATCATCTTTGTCATAGAAAATATCATCTTCATCATCAGCTATATCGTCTTCTACTAGTTCTTCGTCATCTTCCACTAGTTCTTCTTCGTCTTCATCATCATCAAAAACTATGTCTAATTTATGTCTTGATTGAAGGTCCCAATACCCTTTGTCAAGCATAATAAATTTTTTATTTATAGACATTTGTTCAAAGAAGTCCATTAATTCTTCATCTACTGTTTCTTCTGGTAATTCTAAAACTGCGCATACTTTGGCAAAAATATCACGTAGCTTCATCTTTTTTCCACTTTCTTGTAAAATTAGTAAAGCAATATCATCATAACCCATTAGTTCAAGTTCTTCTTTAGGTATTTGCTTTAATTTCATAAATCATTCTCCTTACATTTGTTCTGGTGGGATAACCCCGATTAAATCAAGTGCATTAAATAATGTTTGTTTAACACATTTGATTAAATTTAAATTTTCCAAAGTTTCTTCTTCATCATCAGTAAGCACACGATTTTTAGCATAGTATAAATGGAATAAACTTGCTAGTTCATATACATAGTTGGTAATTAAGTGCGGCAACTCTTTTTTTTGTTGCTGATGTTTTTACCACTTCTGGGAATTCATAAACTTTTTCTAGAACATTATATGATGTATCGTCTTTAATTGCAATATATTTTTCACATTTTTTACATTTTCTTGTCCTTTTAGAATTGAACAAATTCTTGCATAGGCATAACTTACGTAAAATACTGGGTTTTCGTTAGATTTACTTTTAGCAAGTCCTAAGTCAAAATCCATTTGAGTATCTAAACTATATTTTGAAAAATAATATCTAGCAGCATTAACTCCGACTTCATCAATTAATTCTTTTAATGTAACTGATTTACCAGTTCTTTTACTCATTTTACTACTTCACCATTTTCTACAAGCCTTACTAATTGTAATAGTTTAACTTCTAGTTTTTCTGGGTCATTTCCTAGAGCCTTAACACTACTTTTTAAACGTGCTACGTATCCATGATGGTCTGCTCCGAAAATGTCTATCATTTTATCAAAACCACGATTAATTTTATCCATGTGATATGCTATATCTGGTAAAAAGTATGTAGCATTACCATCTTCTTTAATTAAAACATGGTCTTTGTCATCAAATAGGGCGCTACATTTAAACCATGTTGCTCCATCCTTTTCATAAGTGTAGCCATTTTTATTTAAAATATTCACTACTTCTTTTTAAATCATATTTTTCTGATAAAGCTTTTTCACTTGTTTTAACATCATATTCAATTCTATATTCTTTTAAATCATCAAAGATGTGTCCAACCATTTCTTCTGTTCCTAATTTTTGAAATAATCTAAATCTTTATCTAAATATGTATCTTTGTGTTCATCATATAACTTTTGTGCTATAGCAATTATTTCTTTACCATAATAACCATTTTCAGGCATTTCTGATGGAAGTCCACATATTTCTTTATAACGAGCTATAATTGATAAACCTAAGTTTGTTATTTGACTTCCTAAGTCATTAATATAGTATTCACTAGTTACATCAAATCCGCAGAATTTCATTATACGTGCAAGTGAGTCACCATAAGCACCACCACGAGCATTACCTAAGTGAAGTATTCCGGTTGGATTGGCACTAACAAATTCAATGTTGATTTTTTGTCCATTACCTATATTTGAACTTCCATATCTTTCTTTTTTCATCTAAAACTTTGTTGATATTTTCAAGTAAATAATCTTTAGATACAAAGAAATTTATAAAACCTGGTGCTTTAATTTCAATATTTTTAATACTCGAATTATCAATTTTACTTACAATTTCTTCCGCAATAAGCATTGGATTTTTTCTTTAAAGTTCTTGCTAATTTCATAGCAATATTAGTTGAAAAGTCACCATTTTCAGCTAAAGCTGGTTTAGTTACTTCAATTTCTACATCTGTTACTTCTAGGGCATCTAAAGCCTTTTTAATTTCTTCTGTTAATAAATTTTTCATAATTCATCTTTTCTAGTAATTTCTATTACTTTTATTTCATCACCTAATGAATAGGTTAATCGTATTTTATTGTTTTCTTCTTCATATTTTGTATTTATATCATATTTTAAATTATTATTTTCAAATATTACTGTTAATAAATTGTTGTTAAAATCAACTCTGAATATATCTTCTGGACATCGTCGTTCATAAATTCTATTGTTTCTATCTATCACATGAGTACCATATTCATCTACATAGTATATTATATTATCTTCATATTTTGCTGCTTTGTCTATTTCATTAATTATGACTTCTTCGCCATTTTTTAGTTTCCAATCAATTTTCATGGTTAGTCACCTCTTTTTTTTTCTTCCATATTATAACAAACTTTATATTAAATGTATAGCAAAAATATTTAATTTTTAATAAAATAATTACTGCTTTCTTTAAAATTACTTATGATTGTTTTTTTTTAATAACAAAAAAAGACTATTACAAAATTATTTGTTTAATTAGTAATAGCCTTAACTTAATCTTGTATAATTTTAGATTTTCTTATTTTATCTGTTTAATTTTTCTATGTCTTCTTTGGATAAACCAGTTATTTCAACTATTTCATCAACAGGATAATTTTTTTTTAAGTAAATTAATTGCAATTTTAGTTTTTCCTTCAGCTTCACCTTCTGTGAGAGCCTCTCTACGAACTAATTCATCTCTGGTATTTCTAACTAACATCTCATCTTCTTCTGGTGTAAGACCATAAACAAAAGCAGCATCATTATTTAATCTTTTTCAAATTATCAACACTCTCCTTAATGATAGCGTTATTCATTTTCTTAGAATATTTTTCTAATTCTTCTTCATCCTTTATACCTATCATAGTTAAAATCGGTGCTTTCATAACGCTTTCTATGTCATTATCATACCAGAGTTTAGCAAACTTTTCAACATTAATTTCATAATATTTAAACCTTGGATCAAGTTCTTCCTCGTGGCTTTTATCATATATGGTATAACATTTTATTAATGGTGTATCCTTCCTTACATTATAATTGAGAGAAATATGAATAAATTCTGATTCGATATCATATTTTTCTCCGGCGATAGTGTATTGACTACAGAAAGAAAAGTAATAATTCATATTTCTTATTTTATCTGCTTCACTATAGGTAGAATTAAGTTCTAGATTAATTTTACGTTTTCCAGCTTCAAGAAGTAAATCAACTCTTTTATACCTTTCTTTTTTTTCTACGAGCATTTAGTTCAATCGGAATAAACTTTATTATTCTATCAACTTTTGTTTCTAAACATTCACTTAAAAGTTCACATAGTAAATCAGTTCTTTTCTTATCTTCTCCGACGAATATAGCTTTAAACATTTTATCATAATTAAATCCATAAAATGTTTTTTCTTTAATTTCATTTGTCATAAAATTTTCTCCCTTCATATAAGACTCTATTCTATGTTCACTATACAAAAAAAGTCAAGAAAAATCGGTCGACATAGTTCGACAATTATTTTAAAAGCACCGGTTTTACTTAGGTTTTATGGGCATTCTTTCCTAACAAACAATTTTAATTTTTTGGAAAATTTTCACTTGCGTAAGACTGATGTAGTATAAAAAATAAAATTTAGTATACCAAATCAAATATTTCTTTCTAATTTTAATTATGCGATGTGAAATATTACCAAATTTTGCATATTTTTTTGAAAATTATTTCCATACTAGCTTATAGGTGATAACTTTGAGGGCAATGAGATTTATGGTAAAATCATTTATTTTTATGTTTATATCCTTGGTAGTTGTTATCATTGGACTTTATACTTATGCTTATTTAAGTCCCAAACTTGATTTAAAAACTAGTGGAAGTATATATCTCTATGATAATCAGAATGAATTATTATATCAAGGCTCCAGAAGCAATGAATGGGCTAATTTGGAAGATATTAATGAAAATTTAGTAAATGCTGTGATTGCTGTTGAAGATAAAAACTTTTATGATCATCATGGATTTGACTATTTGAGAATTGCTAAAGCAATGCTTACTAACATAAAGAAAAAATCTATTGTACAAAGGGGCATCTACAATATCACAACAATATATTAAAAATTTATATTTGGATTTTGATAAAACATGGGGAAGAAAGATTGAAGAAGCTTTTTTAACACTTGAACTTGACGTACATTATGATAAGGATGATATTTTTAGAAGGTTATTTAAATACTATTAATTATGGACAAGGTAATATGGGTATTGTAAATGCTGCCAGTTTCTATTTTAATAAAAACCTAAAAGATTTAACTTTAGAAGAAGCCATTGTGCTTGCTGGCATACCTAAAAATCCTGCTGGTTACAATCCTGTTAGTAATTATGAAGCATCTATAAATAGAGCATGGGTTGTTGCTAAATCAATGCTTAATAATGGATATATTGATGAAAATACATATAATAATTTATTTAAAGAAAAATTAGAAATTTTTGGTCAAACTAAAAAAAATAATTTGCAAATGATTATGTACTATCAAGAAGCTGTTTTAAATGAGCTTAGTACTATTAAAGAAGTACCTGCTTCGTTAGTAAATGCTGGTGGTCTTAAGATATATACCACACTCGATTTAAATGAACAAACTAACTTAGAGAAAAATATTTTAGAAAATAAACCTAATGATAATGTACAAGTTGCAAGTGTTATTGTGGACCCTAAAACTGGTGCTGTTAAAGCTTTAACTGGGGGAATGAATTATGCTAAAAGTCAGTATAATAGAGCTTTTAAAGAGTAAAAAGGCAAGTTGGGTCAACTATGAAACCGTTTCTTTATTATGCAGCTTTAGAGAATAATATGACAATGTCAAGTTCATTTAAAAGTGAAGAAACTACATTTTATTTATCAAATGGTAAAACTTATGCACCTCAAAATGCTGGAAACATATATGCTAGTAAAGAAATAACTATGGCTGCCGCTCTTGCTTTATCGGATAATATTTATGCTGTTAAAACTAATCTTTTCTCGGAGCTGATAAAATGATTGATGTTGCTAAAAGAACTGGAATTACTGCTTCTTTAGATGAAGTTGCATCACTTCCTCTTGGTACTAGTGAAATAAATATTTTAGATTATGCTACTGGTTATACAACATTTGCTTCTGGGGGTTATGAAAAAGATTTATATTTTATAGAAAAAATTGAAGATTTAGATGGAAATGTGTTATATGAGCATGAAAATAAAAATACTTTAGTTATTAATCCAAATTATACTTATATTTTAAATGAAATGATGACATCTACGACGAATAGTGCTTATGTTGATTATACAACACCTACTGCCCTTAATATTGCAGGTAATTTAACACATAAATATGCATTAAAAACTGGGTCTACTAATACTGATTATTGGATTGTTGGTTATAATCCTGATAGAATGATGATGATGTGGATGGGTTATGATGATAATCAATTTGTAGATGGTAGTATTAGAAATAGTTCTAAAAAAATATGGGCTACGACTATTGAACAGTCGCTTGAAAATATCGGTGATAGTTGGTATGAACTACCTAAAAACGTTGTAGCAATACCTTTAGATGCTGTAACCGGTAAGCCAACAAATGATGTTAATAAGGCTACTTTATATTATTATGTGAAAGGTACCGAACCAGGAGTTTCACGTGAACAATATGTAATGAATGAAGAAAAAAAGCAAGAAGACTAGATATTTTAGAAGTTATATTATATAATTATTATAGGTGATGTAAATGTATAATTATGCTTTTAAAGAAAATGATGAACATGTTTTAAATGAAGCAGCAGATGTCAATATTAAGTTTGACAAAAGAAATATGCTTGTTAATATTTTGTTAACAAATAAAAATGTATTAGTTTTTTATGATACTGAACGTGATAGTGCCCTCAAACTGGAGGAATGCAAGTAATGCCAGAATTCGAAATATTATTTAAAGTAGGTTTAGATAATATGGATTATATTATTAAAGATGAAGATACTATTTTAAATATGAATGGTGGTTCTGTTACAATGTACAATTTTAATATAAAGGATTTTATTGAAAAAGATGACTAAATTATTATGAACTTGTCAACAAAAAGTAGACAACTAAAAAGATATTTATTTAAACCCTAGTTGAGTTCTATACTCAATTGGGGTTTTATAATTTAAAGCATAACTTGGTCTTAAATAATTATGATCATATATAATTGCATTTATATAATCCTCAACAGTATCATAATCATCTTGATTAAAATCAATATACATTTCTTTTTTTAGCCAACCATTTTTAGATTCAATAACTGGATTATCAGTTGGTGTTCCTATTCTCGACATTGACCTAGTTATGTTATAATCTTTATGTGCATTATTAAATGCCACTGAGGAATATATTGTGCCTTGATCGGAGTGGAAAATCGTCTCTTGGCTTTTATATCCTCTTTTTATTTTGTCATTTAACGTATCTTGTAAGGCATCTTTATGATTTTTCATACTTACCGTGATAAAATGGTTTAACATCTGAACCTATTATAGAATCATCAAATGCATCTACATAATATGTCCAATCATATCTTTGTCTTTTTAAACCATATCATTGTCGTATCTGATGTTATTTTCTCTAATGGTCGTATAGTCTTCCAATTGTTATTAATAAGATTTGGATATTTAATCGATTCTTCACCTGGTTTTTATAAATGGAATAATGTCTAGCTTTTACTTCTTATTTTTAATATCTTACATACCTTATGAACTAAATTATCTGATACAACCCAGCCATTTTCTTACGAATTAAATAATTTATTCTATGATAACCGTAACTGGGTTTTCTTTTTTATGAATATCTTTAATTAAAGATTCTAAATCTCTACGATTTATTTCATATTGATTTAATATATCCTTTGTTTTTTAACCATTTATAATAACCACTTCTAGAAACATTCATTATTTCACAAAGTGATTTTACGGAATAGTTTTTACTAAAATATTCTATTATTTCAAATTCTTTTTGCTTTATTTCTTGAATACTACAACTGAACCATCTTCTTTCATTAGGAATCCTTTTTTTAACATTTCGTTCTCAATTCTTAATTTCATATTTTCATATTCTAGTTTTTCCATATCAGACAAATTTTTCTTGTTTGAATACTTTAAAGGATTTCCTGGTTTCTTTTGATTTTCTAATCCTTTAATACCTTGTTCATTATATTTGTTTAACCATTTATTAGTAATAGAATGACTTATTTTTTTCCTCACGTTCTATTTCCCAACAACTTCGTCCGTTTAGCATTTGTTCAACATATTTTAATTTTTTTTCTTCTTTTGAATAATATTTGTTTTTACCGCCTTTTGGTCTTCCTTGCATTTTTTCATCTCCTTTACTAAATTATACCAAAAAAAAAAGTAAACACATCTTTTTTGTGTCTACTTTTTATCTTACAACTTCATAAATTATTAGCCATCTTTTTAGTTATTTAAATCTTTTTTGATTTTAATATTGATGTGATATTCAGTTGGTAAGTTCATTTCTTCAACTACTACTTTATCACTATCTAAATGTAAATTTCTAATTGTTTTTATTACTTCGTTTAAGTAATCATTATTACTACTTTCTACTTTATTATCTGTAGTTGGAATAAAGAAGTCATCAAGCATTTCAATATTATCTGTTTGATTTATTAAATTTTCAGGTTGTGGTTTTGATTCTACTTTTGGAATTTCAAATGTTGGGGTTATTTCTTCAGTATTCATATTAGCTGCCGTATCTTCAAGAAAGTTGAAAAATTTATTGGGCATTTTTTCTGGATTTGAAAAGAATGCATCTGGGGTTATACTTGGTGATGGTTTAACATCATCAAGTGTATCTTCTTTAGTTATATCTTTTAGTTCTGAAACATCAGTAAATATATCTTCGATATTTGGTAATGTATCAATATTTTGACTTGAAGGTGTATTAATGTTTTCAACTGGGGCCTCTTTTTGAGTAATTGTTTCAAGTGACTCAGTTTTATCAATTTCATTATTTTTAGGTTGTTCAACAATACTTCCACTTGTTGTATCTATGTTTTTTATTTCGTCTTCAAGTTGTTTAACAGTTAATCTTTCATTTATCACTTTGTTTAGTAACTCCCTTTGTTTTTCATGTGATGGAACTTTAAGTAAAGTTCTGGCATGTCTTTCTGATATTTTTTCTGCTAAAATAGCTTCTTGAACTGCTTCATCTAGAGTTAACAAACGTAGTTTATTAGAAATGGCAGATTGAGATAATCCCATTTTTCTAGCAAGTTCATCTTGAGTCATGTAACCTTTATCTAAAAGCGCTTGATATGAACGTGCTTCTTCAATAGCTGTTAAATCTTTTCTTTGAATATTTTCTACGATTGCTACTTCAGCTGATGCATTGTCATCTAAATTGGAAATAACTGCAGGCACTGAAACTAATCCAGCCATTTTAGCTGCTTTAAATCTTCTTTCACCAGCTATTATTTCATATTTGTCATTCTTTCTTCTTAAAACAAGTGGTTGAATTATGCCATGTTGTTTGATTGACGAAGCTAAATCTGCAAGTGATGCATCATCAAAAGACAACCGTGGTTGGAAACGGTTTGGAATTATGTCCTCGATAGGAACCTGTAATATTTGACTTTCCATTTGTATGTTATTCACACTAATCAACCCTTTATCATCTATAATGATACATTATTTGTAGAATTTTTGCAAGAGCTTTTTTTTTACTTTTTTTCTTTTGTTAAAACATAAAAAAAGCGAGAAAACATAGAGTTTATCTTGGTTTTCTCGTATATAGTTTTAATATGGTTTCTTTATTATTTTTTTCATATGGTCTTAATTCACTTAGTATTGTTTCTTTTATTTTTTTCACCTTAATGATGTTTCTCATTCCTGTTTCATCAGATAATAAAAATGTATTTATTTCTTCGATTGTGCCGTGCATTTTAGAAATAGCATTTTTACTATTTTCTACTTCTTCAGTATTACTGCCTTTCATAGCTATAAAGTACTTATTTTCTTTAACAAGTGGCATAGCAAGTTCTGTTAAAACTGGCATGTTGGTAACTGCTCTAGCTGTTACAACATCATAATAATTTAATCTTTCATTTCTAAGGGATTCTACTCTTGTGTTGATAAGTTCAAGGTTATCAACACAAATTTTTTCTTGTAATTCTGTTAAGAAATTTATCTTTTTATTATTACTATCTAATAAAGTTACCTTTAAACTTGGAAAAAAATATCTTTATTACCATTCCTGGAAAACCTGCACCAGTACCAAAGTCTAGTAAATTTTCACATATATTTAAATCAATTACTTTTGTAAGAGTTAAACTATCATAAAAATGTTTCAAATATATATCTTCGATGTTTGTTATCGCTGTTAGATTTGTATGTTCATTATATTCTCTTAGAAAGTTTGCATAGATTTCTAATTGTTTTAATTTTTCATCAGTTATTTCAAGACCTAATTTTCTTTTACTTTTTCAATAAATTCATTAATTTTCATCTTTACCATATTCTTTCTTTAGATAAATACTTAAAACTGAAATATCTACAGGGTTTACTCCACTTATACGAGATGCTTGAGCAATTGTTTTAGGTCTTATTTTATCTAATTTTTGTCTTGCTTCACTAGCTAAATTTGTTACTTTACTATAGTCAATGTTTTCAGGTATTTGTTTTTCTTCAAGTTTTTCTAATTTTTCTACTTCTTTATAAGCTTTTTTAATATATCCATCATATTTGGCATTTATTTCTACTTGTTCTTTTACTTCATCTGGATAATCTAAAGTTATAAAGTTTTCAATAAAGTCTAGATTTATTTCTGGTCTTTTTAATAGCTCATAGAAATTTAAGCCCGTAAGTGGAACATTTTTATTATTATTTATAAATATTTCTTTTACTTCACTGGTTAAATGAAGGGTATTTTCTGTTAAATATGTTGTTAATTTTTTAATATTCTCTTCTTTAGTAAGTAATCTTCCATATTGTTCTTCATTTATTGTACCTATTTCATGGGCATAATGACGTAGTCTTAAGTCAGCGTTATCATGTCTTAATATTAGACGAAATTCTGCTCTTGATGTTAGCATACGATAAGGTTCTATAGTTCCTTTTGTTACTAAGTCATCAATTAATACTCCGATATAAGCATCACTTCTTTTTAATATTAAAGGTTCTTTGTTATCTATTTTTAAAACTGCATTTATACCGGCGATTATCCCTTGTCCAGCAGCTTCTTCATAGCCACTTGTACCATTAATTTGACCTGCAGTAAATAAATTTTCTAATACTTTATTTTCTAGTGATGGCTTTATTTGTAATGGGTCAATGGCATCATATTCTATAGCATAAGCATATTTGCTAATAACTGCGTTTTTCTAGGCCATGTAAACTATGAACCATTTGTTCTTGAACATCTTCTGGCATGCTCGTTGAAAATCCTTGTAAATACCAATCATCATAATATAAACTTTCTGGTTCTAAAAATAATTGATGTCTTTCTTTATCCGCAAATCTTACAATTTTATCTTCAATGGATGGGCAATATCTAGGTCCTACTCCAGTTGCATAACCACCATACATTGCGGACTTTTTTAAATTATTTCTGATTATTTGATGAGTTTTTTCATTGGTATAAAGTAAATAACATGGTTTTTGGTCTTCTAATTTATAGCTTGGTGCAAAATCATTTGAAAATGTCCAATAAGTGTTATCACCATGTTCTTCACTCATAACAGAAAAATCTCTGGAATCTTTTTTTAATTCTTTGTGGAGTACCTGTTTTTTAATCTTATTATTTTTAAGCCATATTCATTTAATTTTGTTGATAAATAGTTACTTCTTCTTTCTCCATGCGGTCCACCAGGTGTATTTTTGCTACCTACGAGAATATTACCACGTAAGTATGTACCTGTTGTTAAAATTACAGTTTTACCTTCAATTCTTTCATTATTTTCAGTAATAACTCCTTTAACTATGTTATTTTCAAGAATTAGGTCTTCTACTAAAGATTCTTTTTATTGTTAAGTTAGGCATTTTCATTAAATATTCTTGCATATTTTTAGGATATGTTATTTTATCTGCTTGAGCACGTAAGCTTCTTACTGCTGGGCCTTTAGAATTATTAAGCATTTTTATTTGAATGTGAGAAATATCTGCGATATGTCCCATTAAACCACCTAGAGCATCAACTTCACGTACTATAATGCCTTTGGCTGTTCCTCCGATTGATGGATTACATGGCATGTCACCTATATTTTTAATATTACCTGTTATAAGTAATGTTTTTTTACCTAATTTGGCTGCAATGTGACTTGCTTCAATTCCAGCATGTCCTCCACCTACTACGATTACATCATACATATTTGTACCTCACTTTCCTAAACAAAAATTACTAAATATTTTGTCTACTAATTCGCCTTCATAACTATCTCCCATAATTTCACCAAGATAGTTCCAAGCTGCTTTTAAATCTATTTCTATCATGTCAACAGAATATCCTGCTTCAAGATTATTTTGAGCATTTTTTTTAATGTTTCTTCGGCCTTATTTACTAAATCTATTTCTCTTAGATTACATAAGTAACTCATATCTTTATTTACAATACTACCTAAATTTAATTTGTTACTAATTGCTTCTTTTTAAAGTATTTAAACCATCTAAATCAATTGTGTTACCATAAGTTACATCTTTAATTGTTTCAGGTAATACTAGTTTCTTCTCTAAGTCCATTTTATTTACAAATACAAGTAATCTTTTCATTATTATATTTATCTAACATAGTTAGTTCTTCATTTGTCATTTCTTCATTATTATTTAAAACAAGTAAAAATAATGTCTGCATTATCAGCAGTTTTTTACTTTTATCAACACCAATTTTTTCAACGATATCTGTTGTTTCTCTGATACCTGCTGTATCTATAAAGTTGATTGCTACTCCATTTAAGGTAATTGTGCCTTCAACTATATCTCTAGTTGTACCAGGAATATCTGTTACAATTGCTTTTTCTTCATCAAGTAAACTATTTAAAATACTACTTTTTACCTACGTTTGGTTTACCTATAATTGCAACATTTACTCCTTCTTTAATAAGTCTTCCGTTTTTAGCTCCACTTACTAAAACATTTAATTCTTTAGTAATATCATCAAGGTATTCATGCATTAAATTTTCTGTTACTTCAAGTTCATCAGTATATTCAGGATAATCAATATTTACTTCAATATTGGCAAGTATTTTTGCTATTTTTTTCTCTTAGGTTACTTATTTGTTTTGATAATTTTCCATCAACATTATTTATAGCTAAAGTTCTAGCAGCATCTGTTTTGGCAACAATTAAATCATTAACTGACTCTGCTTCTAAAAGATTTATTCTACCATTTAAATATGCTCTTTTTGTAAATTCTCCAGGTTCTGCTAATCTACATCCAGATGCAAGTAAGACTTCCATTATTTTTTTAGTGGTATTTATTCCTCCATGACAATTTATTTCAATTGTATCTTCAGTTGTATAAGTTTTAGGTCCTTTCATTAGCATAACTAAAACTTCATCAATAACTTCTTCATTATATTTAATATGTCCATAATGAATTGTGTGGCTGGAAGCATTTTTTTAAATCATGATCAAAAATACTGTCTACGATGTCTACAGTTTCAGGTCCAGTTACACGGACAATAGATATTGCTCCGATACCCATTGAAGTTGATATTGCACAAATTGTATCTTCCATAAAAAAATACTTCCTTTCATTCGGAAGTATTATAACACACATTATTACAAAATTAAAGATTTATTCGAATGGAGTCACTTGAAGTAACTGTTCCACTAGCATATGTTACTGATGACTCGAGATTGAAAGTTGGACGTACTACCAAAAAGAGCCTCCGTTTCCACCTCCAAGATCAGAGAGAAGTTCATGTTCATCAACACGGCCAACTTGACTTATGTAAAATATTTCTTTGTTATTGCTTGCTATACTGGTAAGTGTACATTCATTTAACCCATATACACCCAAATAGCTGATATTATTGATTTATTTGCATAACTACTATATCTGTTGTATATATTGTTACATTTAAGATTGCTGATGAACGTAATCCTTATTCTAAATCTATCGTAGACAATAATGAAAAAAAACAAGTTCTAAATAATAAACTTGCTTATTGTGTTATTTTATTTGTTAATGAATCTGCATAACCTATTAGTTTTAATTGGTCTTCCGTCTTAAGATATATGAACTTTTCCATGAGTTCTTTTTTTCTTTTTTATTTAATACTTTATTCATGTATTTTATTGGAGTGTCATCATCTGTTAAACCTAATAAATAATCTGTACTTGTTTCTAAATATCTTGCAAGTGCAATTAATACTTTAGCACTTGGATAACTTACACCTGATTCATACATACTTATTGATTCTTGCTCAACCCCTACTGACATTGCTACATTTAATTGACTTTTTATGTCTTTTTTTTTCTCTAATTATTCTAAGATTTTCCATATTATACTTATTCCTTCCATATTTAATTTTATAATAATAATTTATATTAGAAATAAGTATATATTATTTTTATCATAAATTTTATTTATACAGATAATAATTTATTATTGTTTTTTTATGTTTTTGAACATTCAGAGATTATTAATTTACAATCTTTTGTATTTTATAATTTGTGTATAAGATTTTATGAAGAAAAACTTACTTTGGATGATACAACAAAAAAGTAGTTTTTATTGGAACTACTTCTGATAAATGTTATATTTATTTTGGTAATTAAAAACCACTGTTATAGCGGTTTAATAACGATATGTCTGTTAGGTTCTTCCCTTCACTTTCGGTTTTAATACCTTTGAAATCTGTTAGGGCACTATGAATTATTCTTCTTTCATAAGATGTCATGTTATCTAAAGCAACTGGCACATTAGTTTCTAAAACTTCTTTGGCAGTCTTTTTAGCTAACCATTCTAATCTTTTGTTGTTTTTTTCTTTATAATTAGATACATCTAAACTAAATTTGTAATATATTCCTGTTGTATTTTGAATATATTGTTTTGCTATAGTTTCTAAAGCTTTCAAAGTAGCTCCTTCTTTACCTATTAAGATGTAATCTTTATTTGAATACATACGGATTGTTACTCTATCATCTTTAGTACTCATTTCCATTGTTACTTCAAGTCCCATGTTTTCTACAGTCTTGCGTAAAAATTCTTTAATTTCATTATTAATATCTGTCTTTAAGTAAGCTGTTACTTCATAGATTGTTCCTTGAAATAATTTACCTTTTTTAACAGAACTTGTGTATAAAACTTCTTCTTTTGAAAGATTATTTTCTTCCATTAAAGCACTTAATGCTGCTTCAACAGATTTTCCTTCTTTAATTATTTTTTCCATACTTCATACCTTCTTTCTTAACTAATTTATCTTTAATTTTATCCTTTTTATTATCTTTTTTATTAGTTAAGTCTTTATTATTAACTTTATTCATTATTATATATTTTGTACTGCGATAAATGCATATGTTACAATCCAGTAGAATGCTAACGCTGTTGGAAGTGTAAGTGATGCATAAGTTATTACCACTAACATAACGTATAACATGATTTTCATTTGTTTTGCTGCTTCAGGTGATTGACTTCCTGCTTGTGACATTGTTTGTTTGAATGAGAAATATGTTGATACTGCGATTAAAACTAGTAATAATAAGTATAAATAATTTCCGGTTTTAATACCCACAAGTGGTGTCATACCTAAATTGAATGTTAATAAGCTTTCTTCATAAATAGCTGGTGTTCTATATATAGCTTGTAAGAAAGCAAAGAATAATGGAAGTTGAATAAATGCCATTAAGCATCCAACCATTGGATTAACTTTATATTTTTTGTAAATCATCATTGTTTCTTGACTTTTAGCCATTAATGACTCATTATCTGTTCTATTACGATATTTTCTTTCTAGTTTTTCAAGTTCAGGCCCAGCCTTTTTTCATATTCATTGTTTGTTTTGTACTTTTGATTGTAAATGGAAGTAAAATTAATCTTATGGCAAGACCTATAAGTATTAGAGATATACCTAAGTTACCTACTAGTTTACCTAATACTAAAATTAAATATGCTAAAGGTTTTACAAATAAGAATTCCCATAAACCTGAAGATTCATTTGATGTTATTTTAAAATCTGTACATGCTGGTAAATCTTCAAAATCTATATTTAATTGGTCACTATATATTCCTTATATATATTATATAGTTCACTATCTTTTTCTGGTAAACATAATATATCTTTTTCAAGCATTTGACCAGTTTCTTCATATGTAACTATCTTTTTATCTTTATCTTGTATGTATTTACTATTTCCACATCCACTTGTTAAAAGTAATACAAATACTAAAACTAATATTTTAAATTTATTTTTCATGAATTTCCTTTCTTTAGTGTATTTATTAAATCTGTTTCTAATTCACTAAATGAAGCATTATTTGCTTCCCTTTTAATCATTATAATATAATTATTGTTATTTTTAAAGAGAAATCTGTTTTTATCAACAATATTTCTAAATTGTCGTTTAAATTTATTTCTAACTACGGCATTACCTAGTTTTTTACCTACTGCTATACCGAAGTTTGGTTTATCAAATTCTTTTTTCTTTAGAAAATATATAAGCATATTTTCCTTTTAGTCTATTTCCTTTATTTATAATCTCATTAAATTCTTCATGAGATTTAACCATTTCATATCTTTTCATAATTAATTTTTAGGAAAAAAACCACATTAAAGTGGTTTTTACTTACATAAAACTTTACGTCCTTTTCTACGACGATTCTTTAAAATATCAGTTTCTTTACGAGCAAAAAATCCATGTTTCTTTGCTGCTTTTCTTTTTTATTTGGTTGATATGTTCTTTTCATAATATAATTTCTCCTTTTCTTTAATAGCGTTATTATTATAATATTAATTTAGGGAATAAGTCAAGAAAAATTGCTTTTTATTGAGTTAAAAATGTCTAGTTATTTAAAAAATTGCCTATTAATTAACTAATTTTGGAAGATTATAGACAAAAACAAACTTGTAAAAAATTGTTTTTCATACTTTTGCTATAGTCATAACTTCTTGAAAATTTAACATTATAATTAACTCCATATTTAAGCATGTATAGAACTATATTTGTCCATTCAGGAAATTCTTCATAATATTTGCTTTTTAAATAATAATCTTTTACTTCATCAAAGTTATATGGTAGTTCAACTTGTTCATAAAGTACTAAGTCATCATTTAAAGTAAGTATGCCAAAGGTTGTTACACATTTTTTGCCTATAAAACAGTTTATTGCTCCGGAGTTTAAAAAGTTTATTTTGATATTCAGTGTTAAAGTATTCATGAGTGTGAGCAAATAAATAAATGTCTGCTGGATAATCTTTTAGTAAATTTTTAAAAGTATTGGTTGATTTGTCATTTATTATATCACGAGATTTATATGGACTTCCATGTGACATGCATATTTTGTAATCACCTATTTCTATAATTTTTGATGTTGGTAAGTTTTTGATAAATTTTAAATTTTCTTTGGTTAAATTTTTTTATATGTATAATACAAAGGATACATTTTTTCATTTAAGTTACTTAAGTCTGGAGAAGTATTTAAAATAGATTCTTCACGATTACCTAATATTACTTCACATGGTAAAGTTTTTAATATATCAATTATTTTGTTATCATCAGGTCCATCTGTTAGAAAATCACCACATATTAAATATTTAGAGATATTTTTATCTCTGAGATATGATAAAGCTTTATTTAATAAATAAAGGTTTCCGTGGATATCATTTAATATTGCTACTTTTTCCATTTTACATCTTAACCATTATAGCATATATTTTTGTTAATAACTAGTCATTTTTGTGGATTGTGGATAATTTGTCGATAACTAATAAAAAATTATTCACAGAATTAACAACATTTTATCAAAATTTGGTTTGTTGATATGATGTTAGTAAGTATAGAGTTAACAATATTTTGTTGATATTGTTGATAACGTGTTGAATTAGGCATATCTTAGGGATATTTTAAGTTGATAATTTTGGGGATTAAAAAAAGTTATCAAAATTGCAAATTTCCTCTTTTATTTTTTGTCAAAATGGGTTAAAATTTAGTTAGGAAATTTAGTTAGCGGGGTGAGGTTTTGAAAACTGATAATCTTTTTTTACGTTTTTTAAATGATATTCAAACTCAAGTTAGTCAGAATGCTTATACAATATGGTTTTCAAAACTAGAGCTTTTATCCATTGTTAACAATGTAGTAACAATAAAAGTTCCAATGGAAATTCATAAACAAATGCTATCTGTAACTTATGGGGAAATTATTGATGATGCTTTTTTGCAATGACTGGAATGCATTATACATTTAATTTTATAACGGAAGATGAAGTGGATAACTTTGTTGAACCAGTTGCTCCGGAAGAAACTAAGGAAATGGAAATAGAGTGGAATACTAATTTAAATCCAAAATTTACTTTTTGATAATTATGTTGTTGGTAATTCAAATAGATTAGCATTTGTGGCAGCGAGAGCTGTTGCAGAGGCACCTGGTACTATTCATAATCCATTATTTATATATGGAAGAAGTGGGATAGGGAAAACTCATTTGATGCAAGCAATAGGTAATTATATTAAAGACCATTCTAAGTTGAAAGTATTATATACAACAAGTAATGAATTTAGAGATGAATTTACTGGAATTGCTACAAGTAATAATAAAATAGGGTATGCTAATGATTTTAAGAATAAATATAGAAATGTAGATGTTCTTATTATAGATGATATACAGTTTCTAGTAGAAGCTGAGAAAACTCAACAAGAGTTCTTCCATACATTTAATGCTCTTCATCAAGCTAATAAACAAATTATTATAAGTAGTGATAAAAGTCCAGATGACCTTAAGAAAATAGAAGAGCGACTTAGAAGTAGGTTTATGTGGGGACTTCCTGTTGATATTTATCCTCCGGATTTTAACTTAAGATGTGATATAATAAGGTCGAAGGTTAAAAATACGAGTATTGAGGATAAGTTAAATGAAGATGTAATAGAATATATTGCAAATTCATGTGTCAATGACGTAAGACATATTGAAGGAACTATAAATAGGTTGCTAGCTTACACAGCAATGATGGTTCCTGAAAAAATAACACTCGATTTTGCTAATGAGGCACTTAATGATTATGTTAATACTAACATATTTATCAACAATTCGATTAGCTCAATTCAAAGTGCAGTTGCGGAATACTTTAAAATATCGGTAGATGATTTAAAAAGTAAGCGAAGAACTAATACAGTTGTAAGGCCAAGACATATAGCAATGTACCTTTGTAGAGTGGAAACAGATGAAAATTTACAGAAAATAGGACTTGAGTTCGGGGAAGAGACCATTCAACAGTATCTACAGCAATTGATAAGATAAAAAGAAGAGTTAGAAACTAATCCTAATCTTAATAATATGCTCAAAGAAATTAAAATGAAGTTACAATAATGTTGATAACTTGGGTAAAAAAAAATACAGAAATTTAAAGAAAAAATAGAAAAAAAAATAGTGGTTATCCACATTAATAACACCACTAATAAATAATAATAAAATAAACATAAAGAAAGAAGGAGTAAAATATGAAATGGACAATTGAAAAAAATGTAATTTTGGAAGCATTAAATAATGTTACTAAAGCTTTAAGTCAAAGAACAACAATTCCAGTACTTAATGGGATAGTATTTGATGTTAGTGAAAAGGGAATAGAACTACTTGCTAGTGATTCAGAACTTACTATAAAGGTTCTTATTAGTCATGAAGATATAAAGATGCTTGAAGGAAAAGGTAGAATTATTATTCAAAGTAAGTATTTTATTGATATGATTAGAAAGATGCCTAGTGAGGAAATCGATTTTGAAGTTGAAGATAATTTAAAGATTAAAATAAGCACTCCGAATAATCAATATAGGTTAAATTGCTATAATCCAAGTGATTATCCAAATATAAATATAGAAAAAAGTGATGATGCTATTAATATTAAATCTGAAGTTTTAAGAGAATTAATTAATCAAACTTCTTATGCGTTATCAACACAAGAAGTAAGACCACTTCTTACTGGTATTAATTTTAAAATAAATGGTGATATATTAGAATGTATTTGTACAGACTCTTATAGATTATCTAAGAAAAATATTAAGTTAGATGTACCTAGTAGTAAACAAGTTAATATTGTTATTCCAGGAAGAAGTATTACTGAACTTGAAAAGATTATAGCTGAAGATGATAATGTGGAAATCTATGTATTTACTAACAAAATATTATTTGTTTATAAAAATATTTATGTTCAAAGTAATTTATTAAGTGGTACTTATCCAGAAACTAGTCATTTTATTCCAAAAGATTTTGCTTATATAATTAATTTAAATATGAAGGAATTTTATGATGCAGTTGATAGAGCAGCATTACTTGCTCAAAAAATAAAAAAAAAATATTATAAAGATGCATATTCAAGATAAAGATATGGTTATTACATCAACAAGTAATGAATTAGGTAATGCTGAAGAAAAATTGCATATTGATAGTAATAATAAAGAAAAGATTGAAATATCTTTTTTCAAGTAAGTTTATGATGGATGCATTAAAGGTTATTAAAGAAGAAAATATTTTACTACTTCTTAATACTGATGATAAGCCAATTTTGATTAAACCAGTTACTGATGAATCCCTTTACTGAGCTTATTTTACCTATTAAAACATATTAATTTTAAAGAAAATTGAACAAATTTGCGTTTGTTCTTTTTTTTTCGACAAATTTTGCACTTTATTTGTGTTATTATAACAAATTAATGAAGGAGGTGCTCATTTTGTTTAAAATTGATAAGGAATTTCTTATGATTGATTATGATGGACTTAATACAAATGTTACAACTACTTATGGGGATGTTGTTTTTAGGGAAATAATATTAAAAATATTTTAAATGAAAGTTGCATTAGTTATGGAAGTAGTTTAAATGGCAGAATAAAGGGAAGTAAATGGGCTTTAAAAAGTAAATATAAGTTGCCAATTGTAGTTAGTGAGAAAGAAAAATTAGTGTTTTTTCCTGTTAAAGAGATGGGAAGAGAAATATGGGTTAATTTTGATATGATTAAAAAGAAAAAAAAGAATAAAAATGTAGTAAAAGTAGAGTTTAAAAATGGTTTAAAAGTAGATATAAATGTAAGTTATACAATATTTAATAATCAAGTTTTGAAAGCTAGTAGATTGTGGATAATTTTTTTAACATAAATGTGAAGAAAAAATGTAACTTTTTCTTTAAAATGGGGCTAGATTGTGATATAATTAATATGTGTATAGGTATACCAAAATAGCTTTAATTTTTAATATAGGGCTACTTAAGGGGGTAAATTAATGAAAATCGATAGTTTAAGTTTGATGAACTTTAGAAATTATGAAACATTAAATATCTCTTTTGGAAACCTTAATATTATATATGGGTTAAATGGCAGTGGAAAAACTAACATTGTGGAAGCTATATATATGCTAGCACTAACTAAATCATTTAGAATAAATAATGATAAGATTATGATTAAGAAAGGAAAAATAAAGGCTAAGATTAAGGGAAATGTTTTAAAGAAAAATGATGAAAATGAATTTGGTGTAGAAATAAGTAATGATGGTAAAGTTGTTACTATTAATGGTGAAAAGCAAGATAAAGTAAGTGATTATGTATCAAGAATTAATGTTATTTTATTTAATCCAAGTGATACAAGGTTAATAGATGATGCACCAAGTGAAAGAAGAAAAATGCTTAATATTGAAATAAGTCAGATTTATAAAGAATATTTAGTAGTTTTAACAAATTATCAACGTATTTTAAAACAGAGAAACTTTTATATTAGAGGAATGTATATTAATGGAAGTTATACAAGTGAATATTTAGATATTTTAACTAAAAAGTTAGTGGAATATGGGAAAGTTATTTGTAAATATAGACAAGATTTTATAGATAATATAAATAAATATATTAAAAGTAATTATGAGAAAATATTTGGTAGTGGAACTTTAAAAATAAGATATGTATCAACGTTTAAAAAAATAAGAGTGAAGATGATTTAATTAAGAGATATAAAGATAATTATCAAAAAGAATTAAGTGTTGGTAAGACTTTAGAAGGTATACATCATGATGATATTATGTTTATTCTTGATAACAATAATTTGAAAGAATGGGGAAGTGAAGGGCAAAGAAAGAATGCTATTATTTCCTTTTAAACTTGCAGAAATTAATGTTATTAATGAGATAAAAGGTTATTATCCAATACTTATTTTAGATGATTTGTTTAGTGAGCTCGATAAAGAAAAGATTACTAATTTACTAGGTATGCTTGATAGAAATGTTCAGACGTTTATAACGACGACGGATTTAAAGAATATTAGTAAAAAAGTAATTAAAGATAAAGCGAAAAAAATTAAAGTTTGTGATGGTGCAATTGAGGAGGAGTAAAAAATGAAAGAAACACATTATACTGATAATGATATACAGGTTTTGGAAGGACTTGAAGCTGTTCGTAAAAAGACCTGGGATGTATATAGGTTCAACAGGAGAAAGAGGGCTTCATCATTTGGTTTGGGAAATTGTGGATAATGCAGTTGATGAAGCTTTAGCTGGGTTTTGTGATGATATTGAAGTTATGATAGATAAAGGTGATATCATTGAGGTTAGAGATGATGGTAGAGGTATGCCAACTGGTATAAATGCTAAGACTGGTTTATCAACAATTGAAACTATATTTACTGTTTTGCATGCTGGTGGTAAATTTGGTGGTGAAGGTTATAAGGTTTCTGGTGGTCTTCATGGTGTTGGTGCTAGTGTTGTTAATGCTTTGTCAAAATGGCTAGAAGTTAGAGTTTATCGTGATGGAAATGTATACTATCAAAGATTTGAAAATGGTGGAAAACCTGTTGAAGATTTAAAAATAATTGATAGTTGTGATGTAGAAAGAACTGGAACTACGGTTAGATTTAAACCAGATGAAGAAACATTTACGGAAACAACTGTATATAACTATGATACTTTGTATAAAAAGATTACAAGAAATTGCGTTCTTAAATAAAGGTCTTAGAATTAATTTATATGATTTAAGGGATACTGTAGAAAAACATGATACTTTCCTTTATAATGGGGGTATTATTGAATATGTTGCCATGCTTAATAAGAGTAAGACACCAATTCATGATGATATTATATATATGGATGGTTCTGAAAATGGAATAGAACTTGAAGTGGCTTGTCAATATAATGAAACTTATTCACCAAGTATTTATTCATTTACAAATAATATTAATACTTATGAAGGTGGTACTCATGAAGATGGTGTTAAAGCTGCCTTAACTAAAGTTATTAATAATTATGCGAAGAATGCCAAGATTTTAAAAAGAAAATGATGCGCCTTTAATTGGTGAAGATTGTCGTGAAGGTTTAACAATGATTATTAGTTGTAAACATCCAGATCCTCAATTTGAAGGACAAACTAAGACTAAACTTGGTAATAGTGAAGTTAGAAAGATTGCAAGTGATGTATTTTCTCAAGGCTTTGAAAGATTTTTAATGGAAAATCCTAATGAAGCTAAGATAATTGTTGAAAAATGTATTAGTGCTTCACGTGGAAGAATTGCCGCAAAGAAAGCAAGAGAAGCAACAAGAAGAAAAAAGTGACTTAGATATAGTTAATTTTGGTGGAAAACTTGTTGATTGTAAGGAAAAAGATCCAAGTGTTTGTGAAATATTCCTAGTCGAAGGGGATAGTGCCGGTGGTTCTGCAATTAAGGGTAGAAATAGTATGACTCAAGCTATACTTCCTTTGAAAGGTAAAAAGTGTTAAATGTTGAAAAAAGACTTGATAGAGCTTTTAAGTAATGATGAAATTAAGACAATTATTACGGCTTTTGGTACTGGTATTGGTCAAGAATTTGATTTAAGTAAAATGAGATATCATAAAGTTATTATCATGAGCGATGCCGATGTTGATGGTTCTCATATTAGAGTACTTCTTCTTACGCTTTTCTATCGTTTCTTTAAGCCAATTGTGGAAGCTGGTTATGTTTATGCTGCTCAACCACCTTTATATTGTATTAAACATGGACAAACTATTAAATATGTTTTAAATGATGATGAAAGAGATGAATATATTAAAAGGTTTAAATGAAAAAAATATTAGATATGATATAGCAAGAATGAAAGGTTTAGGGAAATGGATGCTGAAGAATTAAATGAAACAACAATGGATATTGAACATAGAATTCTTCGTAAAATAACTGTGGAAGATGCTATAAGTGCTGATGCTGCATTTAGTAAATTAATGGGTGAAGAAGTTGAACCTAGACGTAAATTTATTGAAGAAAATGCAACATATGCAAAGAATTTGGATTTTTAGGAGGTTAATATGGATCATAGTAGAGATAGATTACAAGAAAATAATATAGTAAGTGAAATTGAATCTTCTTTTATTGAATATTCAATGAGTGTTATTATTTCCAGAGCTTTACCAGATTTAAGAGATGGTTTAAAGCCAGTTCATAGAAGAATTATCTATGATATGTTGGAAAATGGTTTGACACCAGATAAAAAACATCGTAAGAGTGCGACGATAGTTGGGGATGTTATGGGGAAATATTAACCTCATGGAGTCTCATCAATTTATGAAGCTATGGTAAGAATGGCACAAGACTTTAATTATCGTTATTTACTTGTTGATGGACATGGTAACTTTGGTAATATTGAATATCCTAGAGCTGCTGCTTATCGTTATACTGAAAGTAAACTTGCTAAGATATCAATGGAACTTTTAAGAGATATCAACAAAAATACTGTTAATTTTGTACCAAATTATGATGATTCTACGGTAGAACCTGAAGTTTTACCTTCAAGATTTCCAAATATTTTAGTTAATGGAACTATGGGTATTGCTGTTGGTATGGCAACAAATATTCCACCACATAATTTAGGTGAAGTTGTTGATGGTTGTATTGCTTATATTGATAATCCTGATATTACAACTGAAGAGTTAATGCAATATATTAAAGGTCCTGATTTTCCAACTGGTGGTATTATTTTAGGTAATTCTGGAATAAAGAAAGCTTATGAAACTGGTAGAGGTTCAATAACTATTAGAAGTAAAGCAACAATTGAAGAAAAAAATGGAAGACATTATATTGTTATTGAAGAAGTTCCTTATGGTGTTAATACATTAGATTTAAAACAAAAAGTTGCTGATTTAGTACATAATAAAGTACTTGAAGGTATTACTGATTATCATACTGATTTAAAAGATGGTATTAAGATAACTATAACACTTAAGAAAGATGCTAATCCTCAAGTAGTACTTAATAATTTATATAAACATACGGCTTTTCAAACAACTTTTGGTATTATCTTCTTGATGCTTGATAAAGGTGTACCTAGAACTTTAGGTTTAAAGGATATTATTAGTAAATATGTAGATTATCAACAAGAAGTTATAATTAGAAGAACTCAATTTGATTTAGATAAAGATGAAAAAAGAGTTCATATTTTAGAAGGTTATAAGATTGTATTTGATAATTTAGATGAAGTTATTAAGATTATTAAAGAATCTAAGGCTGATGGTGAAGCGAAGCTTAAGTTAATGGAACGTTTTGGATTAACTGAAGCTCAAACTGATAATATTCTAGAAATGAAATTACGTCGTTTAACAGGTCTAGAACGTGAAAAGATTGAAGAAGAACTAAATGCACTTAGAATTGAAATAGAACGCTTACGTGGCATTTTAGCTGATAATAATAAGGTGTTAGGCATCATTAAAGATGAAATGACTGAAATTAAAAAATAAATATGGTGATGAAAGACGTACTAAGATTGATATGACTGCGGTTGATTATATTGAAGATGAATCATTAATTCCAGAAGAAAATATATTGGTAGTACTTACTAACAAAGGTTATATTAAGAGAACTACTGCTGATACATTTAAGTCACAAAATAGAGGTGGCGTTGGAATTAAGGGAATGTCTACGAATGATGAAGACTTTGTTGAACACATGATTAACTTATCAACACATGATTATATCTTGTTCTTCACCGATAAAGGTAAAGTTTATAGACTTAAAGGTTATGAAATTCCAGAGTTTTCACGTCAATCTAAAGGAATTCCAATTGTTAACTTACTTCAAGTTGAAAAAGATGAAAGAGTTAATGCTGTTATCCAAATAAGTCGTGAAGAGAATAGTAAATACTTGTTATTTGCAACTGAAGCTGGTGTTGTTAAGAAGACTTTAATTAGTGAATTTGCTAATATTAGAAATAGTGGTAAGATTTGTATTTCTCTAAGAGAAAATGATAAATTAATTGATGTTAAGAAAACAACTGGAAATGATTTAGTACTTTTAGGTAGCGATAGCGGTAGAATGGTTAAGTTTAATGAAGATGAAATTAGAGTTATGGGACGTACTGCTTCAGGTGTTCGTGGTATTTCACTAGATGGAAGTAAGTGTATTTGTTCTGAAATTGTTAAAGAAGAAGATACTATACTTCTTGTAACTGAAAAAGGTTATGGTAAACAAACTAAGGTTAGCGAATATCGTCAAACTAGAAGAGGTTCTAAAGGTGTTAAAGCTATGAATATTACTGAAAAGAACGGTAATTTAGTAAGTGTTAAGATTGTTCATAAAGGTAAAGAACTTGTTATCATGACAAACTCTGGTATGACAATGAGAATGCCGCTTGATCAAATATCTGTTCTTGGTAGAGTTACGCAAGGTTTAAGACTTATTAATTTAAAAGATAATCAAAAGGTATCTACGATTAGTTTAGTAGATAAGCCAGAAGAAGAAACTTCTGAAGAAAACATAGAACAAAGTGAAAATGTTGCTCAAAACGAACTAGAAGTAGCTGAAAATATTCAAAAATACTGAGGCTGAATAAGCCTTTTTATTTTGTATTGTTAAGTATATACAATGTATAATTACGTGATTATTTATAATAAAATCATAATTTTTGGCTGAAATATGCCAAATATTTTTTATCATTAATAACTAATGCATGAGTTATCAACATAAATTTTGATTTGAAGATAATCAATTAATAGTTTTTTATTTATTTTTATGTTACACGTGAAACATTTAAAAAAGTACTGTTTAATCATTTTTAATGTTTATTTTTTTGCTTAATTATTACAATTTATTTTTAAATAATGTTATTTTTCGTTTAGATTTATTTGTTTATAATATGACTGAATGTTTCACGTGAAACCTTTGTTTATAACATTTTAATAAATTAAATAGATTATTTGTTTTATTAATAATTTTTAATTAATATTTTAATTGTTATTGTTATTATTATTATTATTATTATTATCTTATTATTTTATTAAAGTTATTTATAACATTTTTTTATTATTTACTTTGATATTTTAATGTTTCATGTGAAACATTGTGTTGATAACTTGTTAATTTTTACATCTTAATGTAATAATTATTTTTAAGATTATATTTATGTTCCACGTGAAACGTTGTTGATAATCGGTTATTAATTAAATAATAAGCTAATTATTATAGTAAAATAAGTCTTATATCTTATGATGTTTCATGTGAAACATCTGTTAGTATCTTGTTTACATCTTATAATTTGTTTTATTTTGATAAAACATTCATTTTTTTGACATTTGTAATAAACAATTTTATGTTACACGTGAAACATTGCGTTGATAATTAGTTACTAAATACTTAATTAAGTTTTAATTATGATATAATCATTTTTTACAATTTATATATATAGTTATTTTGTGTTGATAGTATGATGATAATTAAGTTTACAATATGTTTAAATGTTTCTCGTGAAATGTTGTTAACTTTCTAATAAAGACCGCAATATTTTATGCGAATAAATGTATGTTATAACAAACAAATGTTTATCTGAAAATTTGTCTTATTATAATAACCATTATTTTAAATAATTTTTATATATAGTTTAGTTTAAATTATTTTCTGGGAAATATTTGGTTAACATAATGTTGTGCTGAAAAGCATAAAAAATTAAATTTTTAAAAGTGCCGCAACATAAGTAACTCACTAGGATTGCTGGCAGTTATAAATTAAAAATTTTTATAAAAATAATAAAAATTGTGTTTTATTAAAAATATTTCCCGGGAAATATTTGGTTAACATAATATTAAAAAGACTAGTTTTTAATAAAGTTACTATTTATTGGTGAATTTTTTAATTTTTTTTAGATTTAATTTTCTAGTTATCAACATGATTTTTGTGTTTTATTATACTTGACTTATTGATTATAATTTGGTACTATTTAAACGTGCAACAAATATGCTGTAACCTGGTCAGGATTGGAAAATAGCAGCCACATCAGCCTATGTTTGTGTGCACATTTTTTTGGAGGAAAACATGGATACAGAAATATTTAATATTTTGATGGAAAATACTAATAAATCACTTGAAAATAACGATGTACCAGTTGGGGCAGTAATTGTTAAAGATGGAAATGTTCTTGCATTTGGTTATAATACGCGTGAAAAAGATCAAAATGTTCTAGGACACGCTGAGATTAATGCTATATTAGAAGCTCAAAAAATTTTAAATAATTGGAATTTAAGTGGTTGTGATTTATATGTTACACTAGTTCCTTGCTCAATGTGTTTAGAAATAATTAAACAAAGTAGAATAGATACTATTTATTATTTGCTTGATAAACCAGCATCTAAGAAAGAATTTTATAAGACAAAGATGCAAAAAATTAATGATGCTAGTTATGAAAATAAATATGCTGATATATTAAGTGATTTTTTTAAAAAATTAAGAGAAAAAAAATAAATAACTGTGGTATAATTATTAGGTAAGGAGGTTTTATGAATTACAAGGTTTTATATCGTAAATATCGACCAGATGGTTTTGATAATTTAGTTGGTCAAAAACATGTTGTGGATATTCTTAAAAACTCAATAAAAAGAAAAAAGAATTGCACATGCTTATCTTTTTTCAGGACCTAGAGGAACTGGTAAAACATCAACAGCAAGAATACTTGCCAAATCAGTTAATTGTTTAAATAATAAAGATGGTGTAGCTTGCGGAGAATGTGAAAGTTGTTTAGCATTTAATGGTAATCCAGATATTATAGAAATAGATGCGGCATCTAATAATGGTGTTGAAGAAATACGTGAACTTATTAATAATGTTAAGATTATGCCTACAAGTTTAAAATATAAGGTTTATATAATAGATGAAGTTCATATGCTAAGTCAAAGTGCTTTTTAATGCATTACTTCTTACTTTGGAAGAACCACCTGAACATGTTTTGTTTATATTGGCAACAACAAACTTAGAAAGTGTGCCAATTACAATTGTATCGAGATGTCAAAGATTTGAATTTCATAGAATTACCGAAAATGATATAATTGAAAGACTTAAATTTGTATGTGATGAAGAAAAAATTAAGTATGAAGATGATGGACTTAAAGAAATTGCTACTTTAGCGGATGGCGGCCTTCGAGATGCCCTTAGTATACTTGATCAACTTTCTAAAAATAATGAAGTTATTACAAGTAAGTTAGTATCTGAAGAAATAGGAAGTATTTCAAATAAAAAAAAAAATAGATGATTTAATTAAATATTTAGATAAAAATGATATACAAGGTGTTGAAGAAGTATTTAATCATCTTCAAAGTGTTAATTTAAATTATAAAGTATTTGTTAAAAAGTTAGTGTACGCTTTAAGTGATGTTGGAGTTAAACTACTTAATAGTCCAGATGGATGGAGACTCGGCTTTGATGATTGTAAAAATTTAATTCTTGAACTTAATAATATACTTATGAAAATTAATATAAGTGTTAATCCATATCTTATAATAAAGATGTTAGTTTTAAGTTATATGGATGGTGCAAAAAAAGATGTTCAAATTGATAAAAATTTTGAAAAAAAAGTAAATGCTGTTCAACCAAGATGTGAACATGAAAAAATTGAAGTACAAAGTAAAAAAATAATTCCAAAAATGGAAAGTCAAAAAACACAAGAAAGTGAAAATAAAAATGTAGATATAAGAATTAATAATTGTTTTGCTGAAGCTACAAAAATGATTTACATAATTTAAAAAGAAAAATGGGATAATTTTGTTGGTAGTACTGATGATGCATCTTTTAAAGGACTTCTTAGTGATACAAGTATTGTGGCAGCTTCACCAACATATGCAATTATTCAAGTTACAATACCTCATAAAGATAAAGAATTAATGGCAAAATTAGAAATTATAGAAAAAAAATGTTTAATGATTTTGCTAATGTTAATTATAAATTAGTATTTTTAGAAGATACAAAGTGGAATTATGAAAAACAAGAATATGTAAAAAACTTAAGAGTGGGTATAAATATACTATTCTTGAGGAAAAAAGTAGAAAAAGAAGTTAAACAAAATGATATTGATGTGTCAGAGGTATCTGATATATTTGATATAAATAAAATAGAAGTTGAATAAGAAAGGAAGAATATTTTATGAATATGCAACAAATTATGCAACAAGCACAAAGAATGCAAAGGGATATTACAAAGAAAAAAAAAGAAATAGATGCTATGGAATTTACTGGCAAATCTGAATGGGTTGAAATAGTTTTTAATGGGAAAAAAAGAAATTAAATCATTTAAATTATTAAATGAAGGAACTATAGATGCTGATGATAAAGAAATGTTAGAAGATATGATTATGTTAGCAATAAAAGATGCGTTTAGTAAAATTGATAAAGAGACTGAAAGTAAATTAGGAAGTTATGCATCTATGAGTGGACTTTTCTAAAATGATATATCCAGATTCATTAGAAAAATTGATAAATTATTATAAGAAATTACCTGGAATTGGTGAAAAATGCTGAAAGACTTGCTCTTGCAACTTTGAATTTCAAAGAGGAAGATTTAGATAAATTTTCAGATGCTATTAGAAATGTTAAAAAGATACATAAATGTAGTATTTGTGGACATTTAACTGAAGGTGATATTTGTAATATTTGTGCAGATCCTTCACGTGATAAGAATTTAATATGTGTTATTGAAGATTATAAAAGTGTATTTTCTTTTGAAAAGGCTGGTAATTTCCGTGGTGTTTATCATGTTTTAAATGGACTTATTAGTCCCGCAGATAATATTGGGCCTGATAATATTAATTTGTCTAGTTTAGTAAAAAGAGTTGAAGCATCAAAGAAACCTGAACTAATACTAGCATTAAAATCAACAGTTGAAGGTGAAACAACAACACTTTATATAAAGAAAATATTTGAAAAGAAAAATGTACTTATATCTAGGCTTTCTTATGGAATACCTATGGGTGCAGAAATAGATTATTTAGACATAATTACTTTAGATAAAGCTCTTGAAGATAGAAAAAAAATAAGTGATTAAAAAATAAATTTTTCATATAGTTTTATTGGAGAAGCTTATGAAAAAGTTATATTTGTTGTAGTAAAAAAAAATAGTACTTGCAATATGCTTAGTATATGCCTTTAATTTACTAGCATCTGGTTTAAAAGTGTTTATTCCAATTAATGTTGTAACAGTAAGTGTTGTTGCATCACTTGGGATGAGTGGACTTTTGGCTTTGGTAGCAATATATTTTGTTTTACTCTAGGAGGCAGAAGTGGAAGCAAAAGCATTAGAAAAATTGGTAAAATATTACCATGAGAATAAAATATCTCATGCTTATTTGCTTGAAACAAATAATTTGGAAAAATGCTTTTTGGAGCTTAAAACAGTTATAAAACAAATATTTTGTCAAGATGAATATAGTGAAAAGTGTTCTAAATGTAATTTATGTAATTTAGTTGAACAAAATTATTTACCATCACTTGTAATTATTGAACCAGATGGAATGAATATAAAAAAAAGAACAGGTACTTGAACTAAAGAAGCAATTTAGTATGGTGCCAATTTATACTAAAGATAATATTTATGTTATAAAAAATGCCGAAAAGTTAAATGGAGCTTCTGCGAATACAATGCTTAAGTTTTTGGAAGAACCTGAACCAAATATTATAGGTTTTTTATAACTGATAATGCAAATAATGTTATATCTACGATTAAAAGTAGATGTGAAACTGTAAAAGTTTATTATGATAATCATGAACTGGACATAAATTCAATTAATAATGATACTTATAAAGATTATACAGATGTAGCAATTAATTATTTATATAAATTAGAAGTAGAAAAAAAAAGATGTAATAATGTATAATAAAGATGTAATTTTGTGTAAGTTTAAAGAAAGAGAAGAAATTAAAACTATTTTTAAGATAATTCTTATTATTTATGAAGAGTTATTAAATAAAGTAATGGGATTTGAAAATAAGTTTAGTTTTGATAATTTAAATAGCTTATGTGAATTAGATTATAAAGATATATTAAAAAGAATAAATTTAACTATTAAATTTATTGATGATATAGATTGCAATGTTAATATCGAATTATTACTTGATAAATTTGTTATAGAATTAGGTGATTATAGTGAGTAAAGTTTATGGTGTAGTATTTAATGGATTAAATAAAAAAAATATTATTATGAAAGTGAAGAAGATTTAGCGTTAGATACACTTGTAATTGTTAATACTGAAAGAGGTCTTCAACTTGTTAAAGTTGCTGAAATTTTAGATAAAAAACTTGAAGAAAATTTAGATAAAATAGAAAGAGTTGCAACTGATGAAGAATATGATGATTATTTAAATAATTTGAAAGATGCTGATAGAGCTTTGAAGAAATGTATTGAGTTTGCTAAAGAACTTGAACTTGATATGAATGTTGTAAGTGCTCAATTTAATTTAGATAGAAGTCAATTATTATTTAATTTTACAGCTGATGCTAGAGTAGATTTTAGGAACTTGCTAAAAAACTTGCATCAATATATCATACTAGAATTGAATTAAGACAAATTGGAGCACGTGATAAAGCTAAAGAAATTGGTGGTATAGGTGTTTGTGGTGGAGAATTATGTTGCCTTAGATTTTTAAAAAAAAAATTGATACTATAAGCATGAATATGGCAAAAGATCAAAATATTGCATTAAATCCATCAAAGATAAATGGTGCGTGTGGAAGACTTTTTATGTTGTCTTCTTTTTATGAGGATGAAGCTTACATTGAAGCAGCTAAGAAATTACCTAAAGTTGGTGAAAAAATTAAAACTAAATTAGGTGAGGCTCAAGTTGTTAGTGTAGATATTATAAATCATCGTGGAAAGATTATGCTTAATGGAGAAAAAATAGATTATGATTTTGAAAGTGAAGAATGATTTATTTGATTATCCGAATAGATATATTATGCAAATCAAAGATGGGTTTAAGTTTTCCTTGGACTCACTTTTATTAGCTGAATTTACTAAATTACGTCAAAGTGATAAACTGATTTTAGATATGTGTACTGGCAATGCTCCGGTCCCTTTGGTGTTGAGTTTGAAAACTGATGCTAAAATTATAGGTTTTGAATTACAAAAGAGCTATTGCAGAACTTGCCTGGGAGTCTATATCTATAAATGGACTTGATAAACAAATAAAAGTTATTAATGATGATGTTAAAAATATTGGTGAATTTTTTAAACCAAATACATTTGATGTAATAACATGTAATCCACCTTATTTTAAAATAAATGATGATAAAAACAAAAATAAAAATGATTACTTAACACTTGCAAGACATGAAATTGCTATAGATTTAGAGACTATTTTTAAGCTTGTTAATAGATTTTTTAAAAGATAATGGTGTGTTTTACATGGTACATAGAGCTGAAAGACTTGATGAAATTATAATTTTGGCAAATAAATATAAGTTAAATGTTAAAGAAATTCAATTTATTTCAACTAAAAAAAGAATAATAATCCAAGTACTATTTTAGTTAAATGTGTTAAAAATAGTAAGATTGGTGTTAAAATAAAAGAGAAATCTGTGTTGATAACCTAAGTACTTATCAACATTTATTTGAAGGGAGTGGTAAATAATGAAACTTATTGTGGGCCTTGGAAATCCAGGTAAAGAATATGAAAATACTAGACATAATATAGGTTTTATGGTTTTAGATGATTATTTAGGAAATGTTAAATGGTCAAATAAATTTAATGCTTTATATTATGAAAGTTTTATTGGAACTGAAAAAGTAATATTTTTAAAACCTTTAACTTATATGAATAATTCTGGTAATGCTGTTGGTGAGTTTGTTAAATATTATAATTTTGATATGAAAGACATTTTAATTATTCAAGATGATTTAGATGAAGAAATTGGCTTGTATAAATTAAAGGTGAATTCATCTAGTGGTGGTCATAATGGTATCAAATCAATCATTAATTCTCTTGGAACTCAAAGTTTTCCTAGGTTAAAGGTAGGAATTGGAAGCGTTAAAAAAGATGAAGTAATAGATTATGTACTTGGAAAATTTAGTAAGAAAGAAATGGAAATATTAGATAATGAATTTAGTATTTTTAGAAAAATAATTGAATCTTTTGTAAATGTAGGAATAGATAAAACAATGAATGTTTATAATACTAAATAAAGAGGAAATATGAAGTTTTTAGATGAATATTTTAAATATGAAATTGGAACGGAAATATCTGGTTTAACTAATGAGTTAAACGTTTTTTACGTTGATAAATTAAGTGAAAAGTATGATAGAAATATAATTGTTCTTACAAGTTCTTTGTTTGAAGCTAATAAAATATATGATAATTTAGTTAAAATACATGATAATACTTTACTATTTCCGATGGATGATTTTTTGTCATCAATGTTAGTGGCAAGCAGTCCCGAACTTAAGTATAAAAGACTTGAAACTTTAGATAAATTAAAAAGTGGTAATAAATATATTATAGTTACAAATTTAATGGGATATTTAAAATATTTACCTAGTGCTAGTATTAAAAATTATATTGATATTAAGAAAAAAATGATATTATTAAACGTGATGATTTAGTTAAAGAAATGAATAACTTAGGTTATCATCGTGAGTCTTTGGTTACAATGTCCGGAGAATATGCTGTTCGTGGATTTATTTTAGACTTGTATCCGATTGATTATGTTCATCCGGTTAGAATTGAATTTGATGGTAATGTAATCGATAATATTAAATACTTTGATGAAAATACGCAGATGTCAAATGATGATATTCATGATATTAAAATTAAAGCCATTGATGAAATGGTATCAAATGATAAAAATTCTTTATTTGATTATGCTGATAATCCATTGGTGGTTTATGTAGATAAATCTCAGATAGAAGCATCATATTCTAAATTATTTGATGATATATCTGAATATAAAGAGTCAAATGAAATAAATGAAGATTTGATGTATTCCTTAGATGATATTCATGATAATGATAGAATATATGTAAATTTATTTTCAAGTGGAAGTTTAAATTTAAAAGCACAAAGTATTATAAATTACAAAGAAAATTTTGAAAAATTGGCTGCTGATTATGATGCTTGGATTAAAGCTGGAAAAATAGTATATTTTTATTTAAGTAAATTAGAAGAAAAGAAAAAAAGTTACTTAAGATTATACCTAGTGCTCATGTTGTAATGAAAGAATTATCTCATGGTTTTATACTTGATAAGTATGTAGTTATTTCTGAAAATGATATTGAAGATGTTAAATCAAGTAATGGAGTTTACAAAAATAATTTCCATGTTGGTAAAAGAATAAAGGATTTTAATCAACTTGAAAAAAGGAGATTATGTTGTACATATTTCTCATGGGATTGGTATTTATCAAGGGATAACGACTTTAACTGTTCGCGGAGTTCAAAAAAGATTTTTTGACAATATTTTATGAAGGTTCAGATAAGATTTATGTTCCAGTTGAAAAAATTAATTTAATTTATAAATATACTGGTAAGGATGGAATAAAACCAAAACTTAATAAACTTGGAAGTACAAATTGGGAAAAAACTAAAAAAATATATTTCTGAAAAAGTTAAAGATATTTCAAGAGAACTTATTATTCTTTATAAAAAAAAAGATTGGAACTTAAAAAAGAAGCCTTATAAAGATTATCCTGAAGAGGATGTATTTGCTAGTGAATTTAAGTATGCCTTGACGGTAGACCAAGCTAAAGCAGTGCTAGAAATTAATAATGACTTAAAAAAAGACAATCCAATGGATAGATTATTATGCGGAGATGTAGGTTTTGGTAAAACAGAAGTTGCAATGAGAGCAATGTTTAAGGCAGTTTTAAATAATGAACAAGTACTTTATTTGTGTCCCACTACAATACTTTCAAAACAACAATATAATGTAGCAAAAGAAAGGTTTAAAAATTGGCCTGTAGAAATAGCTCTTTTTAAATCGACATGTAAGTGCTCGAGAAACTCATAGAATACTTGAAGATTTAAAAAGGTAAAATTGATATATTATTTGGTACTCATAGAATACTTAGTGATGATATCGTTTGCAAGAATTTAGGGATGCTTGTGGTTGATGAAGAGCAAAGATTTGGGGTTACTCACAAAGAAAAAATTAAAACTATGAAAAGTGATGTTAATGTTTTAACTTTAAGTGCAACTCCGATACCTAGAACTTTAAAGATGGCTATGTCAGGTCTTAGAGATTTATCAGTTATTGATACACCACCAGTTAATAGATATCCAGTTCAAACTTATGTAGCAGTTGAAGATGATTTTTTAATTAAAGATGCTATTTATAAAGAGCTTGCTAGAAAAGGACAAGTATTTATTCTTTATAATAGAGTGGAAACTATTGAAAAATATATGAACCATATACATGAATTAGTGCCTGATGCTAGAATAAATTTTGCCCATGGTAAAATGGAAAAAGATGAACTTGATAATATAATGACATCTTTTATAAATAATGAGTTTGATATTTTAATTTGTACAACAATAATTGAAAGTGGAATTGATATACCAAATGTAAATACATTAATTATTCATGATGCTGATAATTTTGGTTTAAGTCAACTATATCAAATACGTGGTCGTGTTGGTCGTAGTGATAAAGTTGCTTATGCTTATTTAATGTATGAAAAAATAAAATGCTTAATGATATTGCCATTAAAAGACTTAATACTATTAAAGAATTTACGGAACTTGGTAGTGGATATAGAATTGCTATGAGGGATTTAAGTTTGAGAGGTGCTGGAGATATATTTGGAGCTTCTCAGGCTGGATTTGTTGATAGTGTTGGTATTTCACTTTATATGAAAATGATTGAAGATGAAATTAAACGTCAACGTGGAGAAACTGTGGAAGAGGAAGATACTGATACCCAAGCTTTAATTAATGTAAATACACATATTAGTGATACTTATGTAACAGATGAAGATATTAAAATTGAAATACATCAAAAAATTAATGAAATTGATTCTTATGAAAAGATGTTAGAAATTAAAAAGTGAACTTGAAGATAGATTTGGTAAGGTTACTGATGATATGGTTGTTTATATGTATGAAGAATGGTTTGAAAAAAAATTGCTAAAAAAATATAATATTAATCAAGTTATCCAAACAGATAGAAGTATTGAAATAACTTTACCTGAAGAAATATCAAGTAACATTAAGGGTGATAAGCTTTTAATCGAAGCTATGAACTTATCAAGAAGTTTTAATATAAAATATGTTAATAAGAAAATTAGTATTTTACTTTATACTAAAGATTTATCTAAACATTTTATATTTTATATAGTAACTTTACTTGAAAAGATACTTTAATACATAAAAATTTAATTTGCTCCACAATAAGTAATGAAGTGGAGTGAATTTTTTTGAAACAAACTGGTGTAACAAGAAAAATAGATGAACTTGGAAGAATAGTTATTCCTAAGGAAATTAGAAAAAACTTAGGTATCAGAGATGGTGAAACTTTAGAAATATTTACTAGTGAAGATAGTATTATATTAAAAAAAAATATTTTGAGGTTAGAAAGTATGAAGATTTAAGTAGTAAGTTATGTGAACTAATTAAGAATATTTATAATGTTGATTTAGTAATTACGGATAGAGAAAAAGGTGATTACCGCTTCGAATAAGGACATTGTGGAAAACACTAAACTTAATAACAAATTTTTAGAACTTATTGATAATAGAGAAATGTTTATAAGTAAAGAGTTATCAACAATAAATTTAGGTATTGATATAAGCGGATATTTTATCATTATACCTATTATTGCATCAAGTGACTCGTTGGGACTTGTTATAATTATAAGTGATAATGATAATGATTATAGTTCTTTAGGAAAGTTACTAGCAAAGATTATTGCTGATAAAATTGATATATTTTAACTTGAATTAAACTTAAATGTATGGTAAACTATGTTTAGTTTGACGAAGAAGGAAAGAGTAGATATCTTAGTTTTATAGAGATTTCTTGGTTGGTGGAAAAGAAAAAATGAAGATAGTCGAACATGGCTCTGGAGTTAAAATCGGGTAATTACGTTAAAGATTTTAAGTTGCATGATAAATCATGAATTAAGGTGGTACCGCGGGTTATACTCGTCCTTAGTTTGTGATTTTTTTATTGGAGGCATTTATGAGAAAGTTTGAAAAAATAAGTTATCCTGAATTTGTTAAAGTCTTTGGTGATAATAAAACTTTATATGATGATTATATGCTCCCTTTAAGAGGGACAAAATATAGTGCAGGTTATGATTTTTTTTGCCATAAAAGATTATGTTATTAAACCAAATGAGATTGTAAAGATACCAACTGGTTATAAAGCTACTTTTTGAAAGTGATGAAATGCTAATGCTCGTAGTAAGGAGTAGTATGGGGTTTAAATATAATGTTAGACTTACTAATCAAGTGGGAATTATAGAAAGTGATTATTATAATAATCCAGATAATGAAGGTCATATGTGGATTTGTCTTCAAAATCATGGTGATAAAGAATATATAATTAACAAAGGAGATGCTTATGTCCAAGGAATATTCGTTAAGTTTTTAACAACTGATGATGATAAAGCTGATGCAGTTAGAACTGGTGGCATAGGTAGTACAAATAAAAAAGAAAGAAGGAAATGAAAATGAATAAAAAATATTATATTACTACACCAATATATTATCCAAGTGCGGATTTTCATATTGGACATTGTTATACAACTATTATTGCAGATGCTATTGCAAGATATAAAAGATTAAATGGATATGATGTGTTTTTTCCAAACAGGAACAGATGAACATGGTCAAAAAATTGAACAAAAAGCTAAGGAAGCTGGTGTAACACCAAAAGAATATGTTGATGTTATAATTGAAAATGCTAAAGATTTATGGAAAAGTTTAAATATATCTTATGATTATTTTATTAGAACAACTGATGAAAATCATGTTAAAGCTGTGCAAAAAATATTTAGAAAATTATATGACCAAGGAGATATTTATAAAGGTTCTTATGAAGGACTTTATTGTGTTCCTTGTGAATCTTTTTGGACAGAAACTCAACTTGTTGATGGTAAATGTCCAGATTGTGGTCGTGAAGTTAAACCTGTTACTGAAGAAGCTTATTTCTTTAGGCTATCTAAGTATCAAGATAGATTGATTAAGTTATATGACGAAAATCCTGAATTTATTTTACCTGTTTCAAGAAAAAAAAATGAACTAGTAAATAACTTTATTAAACCAGGACTTGAAGATTTATGTGTGTCAAGAACTTCAGTTAAGTGGGGAATTCCTGTAGATTTTGATCCAAAGCATGTAATTTATGTATGGATTGATGCCTTATCAAACTATATTACATCTTTAGGTTATCCAGATGAAGATGCTCCATTATTTAAAAAAATATTGGCCAGCTGATTTACATTTAGTAGGTAAAGAAATTACAAGATTTCATGCTATTATTTGGCCAGCACTTCTTATGGCTTTAGATTTACCACTTCCAGAAAAAGTATTTGGTCATGGATGGCTTGTTATAAATGGTGGTAAGATTTCTAAGTCACTAGGTAATTATAAAGACCCAAGGGAATATATTGATGCTTATGGTGTTGATGCTGTTAGATATTTTGCTTTAAGAGAAGTTTCTTTTGGAAGTGATGGTGCTTTCTCTGAAGAAGCCTTGATTAATAGAACAAATGCTGATTTGGTAAATAACTTAGGAAATTTAGTTAATAGAACAATAAGCATGAGTCATAAATATTTTGATGGTATGGTAGAAAATCCAAGAGTAAATGAAGAAATTGATAATGAATTAATTAATTCTGTTACAAGTTTAAAGGTAAAAGTTGATGAAAAAATGGATGGTTTAAAAGTAAATGAAGCTTTAGAAGAAATATTTGAAGTTTTAAAAGATGTAATAAATATATTGATGAAACTACACCATGGATACTTGCTAAAGATGAGGCTAAACATGATAGATTAAAAACAGTTTTATACAACATTTTAGAAAGTATCAGAGTATGTGCTATACTTCTTGAACCATTTATTAATGTAACAAGTGAAAAAATATTAAATGAACTTAATACAAATGAAAGAAGCATTGAAAGTATAAGTGAATTTGGTAATTTAGAATGTGGAATTACATTAAATAAACCTGAAATATTGTTTAATAGGATTGAAGTAAATGAATAATTATTTTGTTGATACACATTGCCATGTATTTAAATCTGATTATGAAAATATAGATGAAGTTTTAGAAAATGCAAGTAATAATCATATAAAATATGTTATTAATAATGGTAGTAATGATGAATCTAATAAAGAGGTACTTGAACTTGTAGAAAAATATCCGTGTATGTATGGTGCAATTGGTATTCATCCAGAAGATGTAGATGGTTATTCTTTAGATGATATAAAATTTATTGAGAATAATATTTCTAATAAAAAAAATTGTTGCTATTGGTGAAATTGGTTTGGATTATCACTATACAAAAGAAAATAAAGATGAACAAATTAAATTATTTGAAATGCAGCTTTCTTTAGCTCAAAAATATGATATACCTGTTATTGTGCATTCAAGAGATGCTACGGAAGATACAATTAAATCTCTCAAAAAATTTAATTGTAAAGGTGTAATTCATTCATTTTCTGGAAGTTTAGAAACTGCGAGAATATACATTAAAATGGGATATATGATAGGTGTTAATGGTGTTATAACATTTAAAAATTCTAAAATTAAAGATGTCATCAAAGAAGTTGGATTTGAACATATTGTTTTAGAGACTGATAGTCCATATCTTACACCTGAACCTTTTAGAGGAAAACAAAATAATCCTGGACATGTGTTAGAAGTAGCAAAATTTGTAGCTAATTTGTATGGTATTTCTCTAGAAGAACTTGCTGTTCAAACTAATAAAAATGTTACAAATATGTATAAAAAGATGAAGTTAGATTAATTTTAACTTCATCTTTTTTTGACTAATTTAAAGTCATACTCCTGACTAATTTAAAGTCATACCCTTGACTAATTTAAAGTAAGGTGTTATAATGAGCCTAGAAAAGAGGTATTTATGTATAATAGAGAAGCAACAGAAATAATAAAAAAAATTAATTCCACTTTTAGAGTTTTGCTTGTTACAGGACCAAGACAAACCGGAAAAACAACTTTATTAAAAAAATTTAAAACCCGAAAATATGGGGTATGTTACATTAGATGATCAAGTTTTAAGAAAGCAAGCTCAAGATGATCCAAAGTTATTTTTGGAAGAACATCATGCTCCATTATTTATTGATGAAGCTCAATATGCACCAAATTTATTTTCATATATTAAAATTAATGTTGATAATTCCAAAGATAAAGGCCAATATTGGCTTACTGGTTCACAACAATTTAATTTAATGAAAAATGCATCTGAGTCTTTAGCGGGAAGAGTAGGAATTATAAATTTAAATAGTTTTACATATTCTGAAATAGTAAAAAATGAAAAAAAAAAAGAAATATTTAATCCTGACGATTTGAAAAAAAAGCACCAAAAATTGATGTTAATGATTTATTTAAAGTAATTTTATGGGGGAATGCCCGAATTTTATGATAATCCAGAAATTGATAGAAATCTTTATTTCCAAAATTACATTGATACTTATATAGATAGAGATGTACGTCAGCTAATAGAAGTTGGGAAACTTGAAGAATTTAAAAAGTTTATGGTAAGTATTGCTTCAAGAATTGGAGAACAACTTAATTATTCTGATATAGCAAAAGATTGTGGAGTTAGCGTGCCAACAATTATTTCTTGGGTATCTGTACTTGTTTCCTCAGGTATTGTTTATTTGCTTGAACCTTATATGTCTTCTCAACTTAAACGAATGACGCATATACCTAAAATATATTTTATGGATACAGGTCTTGCTGCATATTTAGCTGGTTGGGAAAATGAAAGAGATTTGCAACTTAGTTCAGTTTCTGGTCATTATTTAGGAAATTTTGTAGTTTGTGAAATTATTAAGTCATATAATGCTAGGGGTTTAAAGCCTAATCTTTCTTATTATAGAGATAAAGAAAAACATGAAATAGATTTAGTGCTGTAAAAAAAAATAATAAATTATATCCATTTGAAATAAAGAAGACTGCTTCTCCGAATAGTTCAATGATATCTAATTTTAAATATTTAGAAAATAGTAAAAAAAGAAATTGCTACAGGTGGAATAATTTGTTTATATGATAATTTAATGAAACTTGATGGCAAAAATTATATAATACCTATATCATCTGTTATTAATGTTACAAAATAACTTGTAACATTTTTTCTATTCATCTAGGTTTTTAAATAAATCTGAGTTATAAAAAGTCTTTTAGTTCTATGTTTAATGTTCTACAAATTTTATATATTATTAATGAGCTTGGATTTTTCTCTTTTATTGTTTAACATATCACTAAAAGTAGAAGCAGGAATATATGATAATTCTGCTAATTTTGTTAAAGTGTATGGAGATTTGTTACATAGTTCTATTATTCGACTTGTTGCTTCATTTAATTTCATATTTTATCACCTATTGATAACTTCATTTTATCTTATATTTTTTAACTTTATTACGGATATCCGTTGACTTTTGTGGTTAATAATGTTATATTTTATTTGTAATAAAAATTAGAAGTGAGGCATTTTATGAAAAAAATTGCATTTTTGGTGTTTGGGATAATTATAGGTTCATTTTCTATGTTTTTTTTTTATAATTATTTAACTAATTCAAACGATAGCTATGAAAATGTAAATAATAATGAAGTTATACGGTATAATGATACAATTAGTATGATGTTAGAAACAGAAGCTGGAAGTGGAAATTACGAAATGACAACTGCAAATGGGTGGCCAACAGATGGTTATGTATTTAATACAATTCTTTCAAAATGTGAAAATGGTGGAGAACTTTCATGGGATGATACAAATAAAAGAGTTCTTATGAGTGGTAATGTATCAGATAAATGTTATGTATATTTTGATAAAGTAGTTATTAAGCCTGTTATAAAAAATGTAAGTTTTGATATATATTTTGGTTCGTGGGGTATTAAAAGCATGGATATTGATACTGTTAGACCCATATCTAGGTATTATATTAAAGTAAAAAATGATAGTTTTACAGAATTTAGTATTGGTGTTCGTTCATTTTGTAGCCCAAATTATAGAGGAGAGTTAACTTATTATTTTTACGTTGTTGATGATGCAGGGGTTTCATCTGATGTGTTTACTTATATTTTTAATAATACTGATAAAGACAAAATGATGGGAGATTGCCCAATTGTTTAACATGTATGTAAAATATTGTCAATTGCTTTATTAGAGTATTAATGTTATAATTTAGATATCCAAGAAGGAGTGGATATCTATATGAAAGTAGTAAATTACTTTATTAGAATGTCAATTGTTATATTTATGTTTATAGTTGCTAAAAGTAGTTCTGATACAATTAAAATTGCTACAGTTGAAAATAATAATGTTAATAAAACAGTTAATTTAACTACGATGGCAATGAAAATAATTGAAGTTGAAGATACGATAAAATATACACCAGTTGCTACATATACTGGAGATTTAACTGGTTATGCTTATAATTGTCCACTATGTAATGGTACACTTGGTTGTATGCCAAAATATAATATTAAAGATGGTACAACAACTTATAAAGATTATGAATATGGGGAAGTTAAAATTGTTGCTTCAAGTAAAAAATATAGCTTGTGGTTCAATTATTAGATTTAAAAGCGATAGGGTTGGTGAAGGAGAACAATTTGCTATAGTTTTAGACCGTGGTGTTGGTGGCTATGCACTTGATTTACTTACACCAAGCGAAGATTATGCATCCAAATATATTGGAAGAAGTAAAATAACATATGATGTTTTAAGGAGCGGGTGGGAATAAAACCCTACCCGAATTTTTTTATGAAGGCAAAGAAGAGTTTAGGACAAAATTTTTTAATTGATAATAATGTAATCAATAAAATTATTGATGAAGTTTCAGCATGTGAAGATGATTTAATTATTGAAATAGGGCCTGGAAGAGGTGCCCTTACAAGTAAACTTAAGAATAAAGGTTGTAATGTAATTGCTTACGAACTTGATAGAGATTTAAGCAATATACTAAGTAAATTAGAAGATGAAAAATTGCATGTAATTTATGGTGATTTTTTAAAAAGTAATATAAATGATGATATAAAAAATATTAAATATAATAATTTGTATTTAATTGGTAATCTTCCTTATTATATAACTACACCAATTATTGAACATATTATTGATGAAAAGCTAGAATTTAGTAAGTTTACAATTATGATACAAAAAAGAAGTAGCTGAGAGATTTATGGCTGAAGCTGGAACAAAAGATTATGGTTTTATTACTTTAGTACTTAAATATTACTTTAATATTAGTAAAGTTTGTGATGTGTCTAAATATTCTTTTAATCCTGTGCCAAAAGTTGAAAGTAGTGTTGTAAGTTTTGTGCCACGAAAAGATAAGTTAGATGTTGATGCTGATGGTTACTTTGAGTTTTTGAAAAATGCATTTAGACAAAAAAAGAAAGAATTTAAGAAATAATTTAAATGGTTTATATGATTTAGATATGGTCTTGCAGGTGTTAAATAAATATGGTTTGGATTTAAGTGTTAGAGCAGAAAGCTTAGATGAAGAAATATTAGTGAATATCTATAAAAGTGTTACCCAATAAGGGTAATTTTTTTTTGATAATTTTCATATACTTTATTGGTGATAATTATTTTGAATATAGAAAAAGGTGATTATGTAACTAGAAATAGTTATGGTAATGATACTGTATTTAGAGTTGTTAATATAAAAGATGGAATATACTATCTAAAAGGTGTTGAAGTTAGATTAGTAGCAGATGCTGAAGTTTTGGATTTAAGAAAAGAAGAAAACATTCATGAAGATGATGTAATCGATGATATTGATTTACTTGATGATAATTTAGATCGAGGTGAGTTCTTTTTATTTGCCTGCGAAAGCTCTGCATATAGATTCTGATGAAGAGTATCTTGCAAGATGTCTAAAGTTTTATAAAAGAAATGGCATAATGGCTGTTGGTAAAAAAATAAATGAAAAGAATGTTTATGAACAATTACCTATGTTATTAAAAAGAATTTAGACCAGATATTGTGGTTATTACTGGACATGATGCTTATTATAGAAAAAAAGGTGATGCTAAAGATATTAAGAATTATAAAAATTCGGCATATTTTGTTAAAGCTGTGAAAGCAGCAAGAAATTATAAAAAAAAGTCATGAAAAATTAGTTATAATTGCTGGGGCTTGTCAAAGTGATTATGAAGAATTAATTAAGGCTGGTGCTAATTTTGCATCAAGTCCAAAGAGAGTTAATATTCATGCCTTAGATCCAGCAATTATCGCTAGTACTGTTGCTCTTACTGAAAGAAACAAAGAAATAGATTTAAAAAAATTACTTGATAAAACCAAATATAAAGAAGATGGTATGGGAGGTCTTATATGTAATGGACTTATGTATGTGGCTTATCCTAGATGAGGGGGAATAATGAATATTAATTTAGTTAAAGAAGAAATAAGTAAAAAAGCTTAATAGTAAAGTAATGGTTTCCATTTATGGTATGCGTAACAGAGTTAATAGAATGGAAGGAATACTTTATAAAATTTATCCCAATTTGTTTACTATTATGGTCAATGGAGAAGAGAAAAGCTTTTTTGTTATAGGGATGTAATAACTGGTGATGTCAAAATAAAATATTTATAAAATAAAAAAATATATTGCAAAAAATTTAATTATGCTTTAAAATAAAATTATGTAATACATCATAAGGAGGTAATGTTATGGAAATTACAAAACTAGAAATTTATAGGAGAGAAAAAGAAGGCTCAAGATTAAAAGCTTTTGTTGATTTTACCTTAGATGATTGTTTAGCAATTCGTGGAGCTAAGATTATTGATGGTAATTCAAGAATGTTTGAGAATTAGAAAAGAACCAAATAGATATTGGTCAAAAGAAGATAAATTAAAATTAATTAATGAAGTATTAAATGGAAAATCATCTCAAGAAGTAGCGAGAGAAAATAATATATCTGGCGGAATGTTAAGGAATTGGATTATAAAATATAATAATTATGGTGAAGAAATATTAGAAAATAAAAGGAAACCTGGTAATCCGTTGTGTAAGTATTCAAAGAAGAAAAAATTTAACTGACATGGAAAAACTTCAATATGAAAATATGAAATTAAGAATTGAGAATGAAAGATTAAAAAAAAGGATACCTTGTGAAAGGAGATGGTTCCATTGTAGTGTTCAAGAAATAAAAAAAAAAAGAATTTGAAATAGTAAAATTATTAAGCAAAGATTTTTCGATTAAGTCATTATGTGAGGTAATGAATATATCAAGAAGCGGATATTATAAGTGGTTGAAAACAAAAGATTCTAAACAGATATGAAATCAATCGTAAAAATTTAGAGCCTTTAATTAGAGATATTCATAAAAAAGAAAACCAAGTTATGGTTATCACAGAATCAATGTCATTATTCGCAGAGAAGCTGGTTGGATTGTATCCGATAATCTAGTGCATAAAGTTTGTAAAATTTTAAAAATAAGAAGTAAGGCTAAGCATTATAGTGTTTATAAAAAGCCAGGCGAAGAATCTATTAAATATCCAAATCTTATAAATAATAATTGGAAAACTTCAAGACCACTAGAAAAAATAACTTCAGATACAACAATGATTTGGTTTAAAAAACAAAGATATGATTGGACTTATTATGTGGATGCATTTGATGATGCGATAATTGGTTCGGATGTTAAACCATTTTATCATGGAGTTAGTATGTCTAATCATAAATCAGCTTTAAATGATATGCTTAATAACAAAATAAAAAGAGGATATAAAAGCCAAGAGACGATTTTCCACTCAGATCAAGGCGCAATATATTCCTCAGTGGCATTTAATAATGCACATAAAAATTATAACATAAAAAGGTCAATGTCGAGAATAGGAACACCAACAGATAATCCAATAATTGAATCAAAAAAATGGTTGGTTAAAGAAAGAAATGTATATCGATTTTAATCAAGAAGATTATGAAACTGTTGAAGAATATATAAATGCAATTATATATGACCACAATTACTTAAGACCTAGTTATGCATTAAATTATAAAACCCCAATCGAGTACAGAACTCAATTAGGGTTTAAATAAATGTTTTTTACTGTCTACATGCAAAAGAAAAGTTTTTGTATTCTGAAGATGGAGAAGTTATAATTAGAATGAACTAGAATTCATTCTTTTTTATTATGTCATCAATAAGTCCATATTCTTTAGCTTCGATGGCACTTAAGAAATTATCTCTTTCTGTGTCTTTATATATTTTTTCTAGTGGTTGGTGTGTGTTGTCGGCTAAAATTTTATTTAACTTTTCTTTTAGTTTAATTATACGTTCCGCTGCTATTTTAATGTCTGTTGCTTGACCTTGAGCACCTCCGAGTGGTTGATGGATCATGACTTCAGCATTTGGAAGAGCATATCTTTCATCACCACTTGAAAGTAAAAATGCTGCCATGCTAGCACACATGCCAACTCCGATAGTTATAACTTTGCTTTCAATAAATCTCATTGTGTCATAAATTCCCATTCCAGAAGTTATGGCACCACCCGGAGAGTTTATATACAAATATATATTTTCATGATTAATATTATCTAAATAAAGAAGCTCACTTATAATAATATTGGACATAGCATCATCAATTTCACCAGTTAAAAATATAATTCTGTCTTGAAGAAGTCTAGAATATAAATCATAAGCATATTCTTTATTGTTACTCTTTTGTAATTACTGTTGGAATTATGTTCAAATTATATCACCTACATAAATAATAGTAAAATGTGTTATTTTTTTATTCACAAATAGTGAAAAAATTGATATAATTATAAAGAATAGAGGTGGTTAGATGGATATAGTTAAAGTAACATTTAATGATAATACTGTTCACGAGTACAAAAAAGGTGCTTTGTTTTATGATGCAAGTAAAGATTTTGATATGGAAAATATTGTTGGTTATAAGATAAATAACGAAGTATTTTCTTTAGATAATAAGATACTTGAAGATGTAAAAATAAATTTTATAAATACTAATGATTTAATAGGTAATAGAATTTATAAAGCGGGATTAAAGTTTTTTAGTTTTTAGTTTCTTTACAAGAAGTTTTTAATGACTTTGATGTTTCATTTGAACATAGTGTTCCAAGAGGAATGTTAGGAATTATTGAAGGATCACGCATACTTACACAAGAAGATATTTCCCTTATTAAAGAGAAAATGTGTAAAATAATTAATGATAATGAAATAATAACTAAATTAAATGTTTCTCCGAAGGATGCAATTAAGTATTATAGAGATAAAAACGAGTATGAAAAAAGCAAATAATATCCAAAATATAAGTGATAAGGTTGTTAATTTATATAAACTTAAAAATAAACTTAATTATTTTTTATTCATTAATGCCTTATAGTACAGGAGCTTTAAGTAAGTTTGAACTTGTTTATTTAGGAAATAATAAGGTAATACTTTTATTTCCTACGACAAGAAGTCATGGAAATGTTCCTGAATATGTTCATTATGATAAAATTATTGAAAGTTTTGCGAATGGAAAGAAATGGCTTGAAAATTTAAATATGCCATATGTTACAGATCTAAATAAAGATGTTGGAAATGGTAAAATAATTAACTTTATTAAATCAAGTGAACTCATGTTTAATTTAAATATAGCAGATGTTGCTAAAGAAATTGAAAAAAATAAAGATATCAAGTTTATACTTATTGCGGGGCCTTCATCAAGTGGAAAGACAACAACAACAAGTAGGTTAGCATCATATTTTGAAGCTTTGGGTTATAATCCAATAAACGTAAGTTTAGATGATTATTTTGTTAATAGAGATGATACTCGAAAGATGAAAATGGTAAGTTTGATTTTGAATGTTTAGAAGCTTTGGATGTTAAATTATTTAATGAAAACTTAGGTAAGTTGCTTGCTGGTGAAAGTATTAAATTTCCTAAATATAACTTTATGACGGGACTTAGAGAATACTACAAAGGTGAAGTTAAAATGACTGATAAAAGTATTTTCTTAATTGAAGGCTTGCATGCTTTAAATGATGAACTTACTAAGGATGTTGATGATAAGTATAAATATAAAATCTATTTGAGTCCATTTATTCCTTTAAGTATAGATAAATATAATTATGTTTCAACACTTGATTTAAGATTACTTAGAAGAATAGTCAGGGATAATAGAACACGTGGATATGATGTTATAAAAACTATTGATAATTGGCAAAGTGTTAGAAATGGTGAAGAAAAAATATATATTTCCATATATACATCAAGCAAATACAATAGTTAATACAGCACTTCCATATGAGGTTGGGGTTTTGAAGGTTTATGTTGAGCCGCTTCTTTTTGTCAGTAAGTGTAGATAGCATTTATTATGAAGAAGCTAGAAGATTAGTGGATTTTTTAAAACAATTCTTTCCAATACCGGGAGAATATGTTAATGATGAATCAATATTGCGTGAATTTATAGGAGGAAGATATAATGATTAAAGTAGCAATTAATGGTTTTGGTAGAATAGGTAGACTTGCCTTTAGACAAATAGTTACACAAACAGATTTTGATATTGTAGCTATTAATGATTTAACAAGTGCAGAAGACTTAGCTTATTTAGTTAAGTATGATACTGTACATGGTTCATTTCATGAAGATGAAATTAAGGCAGAAGGTAATGAAATAGTAGTTGCAGGTGTTAAAAGAATAAAAGTTTATAGTGAAACTGATCCTGCTAACCTTCCTTGGGGTGAACTTGGAGTTGATTTAGTTCTTGAATGTACTGGTAAGTTTACTGCAAAAGAAGATGCAATGAAACATATTACTGCAGGAGCTAAAAAAGTATTAATTAGTGCACCAGGCAAAGGTGAAATGAAGACTATTGTTTATAATGTTAATGATAGCATTTTAACAAATGAAGATGTTATTGTTAGTGCTGCAAGTTGTACAACAAATTGTTTAGCACCAGTTCTTAATATAATACATAAGAATATTGGTATTAAAAAAGGATTTATGACTACTGTTCATGCTTATACAAATGATCAAGCAACTCTTGATATAGCTCATAAAAAAGGTATTAAATCAAGACGTGGTAGAGCTTGTGCTCAAAATATTGTTCCATCTAGTACAGGAGCAGCAAAAGCAATTGGCTTAGTTATTCCTGAACTACTTGGTAAACTTGATGGTAATGCTTTAAGAGTTCCAACTGCTGATGGTTCTGTTGTGGATTTAACTTTAGAACTAAATAGAAATACAAGTGTTGAAGAAATTAATAAATTATTTAGTGAAAATCAAAATGAAACAATTAAATTTACAATGGATCCGATTGTTTCAAGTGATTGTCTTGGTAAAAAAGTTGGGGCAATAGTTGATGGACTTTCTACAAGTATTGTGGAAGCTGATGGTTCTCAACTTGTTAAAGTACTTGCTTGGTATGACAATGAATATGGTTATACAGCTCAAATGCTTAGAACTGCTAAAAAAAATGTTTCAATAAAATATGAAACTCTCAGAAATGAGAGTTTTTGTGTGTGGTTTTAAAAAGTTAATAAAACTTCTTTTAATAATTATTTTATTACAATTATTTGCCATTTTGGTGTTAGTTATAAAATAAAAAAAACGCATCTAAATCAACGGGGTTGATTTAGATGCACCAAAACAAATTGGATGTTCCTTTTTCTATTATATGCAAACTTTGTTTGCTAAATACATGTTATCATAAATGTGGCTTTTTGTCAATTTAGAAAATATTTTCCTATTTTTTTCTTTTTTATTAAATTTATTTAATAATCTATCATCAAGAAGTTTGTTAAGCAAATCTTTATTCATTAGATAATAAAGTATTAAACAAATAAGACCTATAAATCCTAGTGCTAGTAACATATAGAATTTGCCTGTGACATGATTAAATATAAGTGGTTTAATAATTAGACATATTGCTATTAATATTGCTATTGTTAATATAAGTTTTGGTATTGATTTAACTGTTTCTTTATAACTAAAGTTGTATTTATGATGTAATGTATATAGCGGAATTATTAATGATAATATATAACCAATTGTGGTTGCGAGTATTGCTCCGTAGAATGGATATATACCAAGTTTATTAAATAGAAAGATTAATGGAATGTCTAAAATTGTTTTGGTAATTAGTCCAGTTCCACAAGATATGTAAATTAGTTTTGTTTTTGATAAGCCTTGAAGAGCACTACATATCATTATGTAAGCTGAGTCTAATATGGCAAGTAATATAGTATATTTAAATATTAATGGACCATAAAAGCTTTCGCCATAAAATATTGTCCAAACTTGTTTTGAAAATATGCTTAAGAATATTGAAAGCGGTAATATAACATATAAAAAGCACTTGAAGTGTTTTGTTAAATTGTGAGTTTACTTCTTTCATATCATTTTTAGTGTAAGATTCCACGATTGTTGGAATTAAACTTATAACAAGTCCAGTTGCAATTGCGGTTACAACACTTACAAGTTTGCTTCCCCAGGTTGTAAATACTGAGGATATTGTTTCGATGTCTTGGGCAGGATAACCTATCCAATTTAATCCTTTGATAACTAATATCATATCAACAGTATTATAAATACTATTGGCAACGTTAATAACAATAAAAGGAATACAATAACCAATTAATTTTTTTAAGATTGTTTTCTTTTCAGTTGCAGATACTTCTTCGTAAGGTACAAACAATTCTTTTTTTTACTTTGTTTGTTTTAATAAGTAAATAAAGATATGAAACTAAAGCACCAGCACACGCTCCGAATACAGCGATACCAACAGCCTCCGCAGTTGTTAAGTGGAATACTTTAAGTGCTAAGTAGGAACCAACAATTATAACTAGAACTCTGACAAATTGTTCAATTACTTGACCAATTGATGGAGCACTAATATAATGGTGGCCTTGTAAGTATCCTCTGAAAATACTTAATAGTGGTACAACTAAAATGGCAAATGATACACATCTGATTACAAATGCAACATCCGATACTGTATTTCCACCAGTTAAATCACCAACTATAGCATTTGCTATGAGATTTGCTCGAAGAAACAAATACAAAATGATACAATTGAAAATATTCTTATTATTTTTTGTGAATATTTAAACATGTAAGTTTTTTTCTTTCATTTTGCCTAATGTATTATATTCACTAGTAATTTTGCTTATAGCAAGTGGAATACCTGCAGATGATATAATTAAAAAGAAGTTATATATATTGTAGGCATATCCATATAAGGACCCACCATTTTCACCGATTATATTATAAAAAGGAATTACATAAAGTACTCCGAGTATTTTAGATAAAATTATAGCAATTGTTGCTATTAATGCACCTTCGATAAATTCATTTTTTTCAAAAAAATATCATCTCCGTATGTAATTATTATAATAAAATTATGTACTTGTTTCAAGTAAACATGAGTTAAATCCGTGTAAATTACATAAATTTGGCATTTATTTGATGCAGAAATCGTGATATAATTATGGTGGAGGACCATATGAAGTTTATAGAATTAAAAAATGTTAATAAAACTTATAAAAATGGAATTACTGCAGTAGCTGATATGACAGTTAGTGTAGCTAAGGGTGAGTTTGTTTTTGTTATTGGTCTAACTGCAAGTGGTAAATCAACATTTATTAAGATGCTTTATAGAGAAGAAAAACCAACGAGTGGTACTGTTTTTGTTGGTGGATTAAATGTTGGTAAACTTAGAAATAGAAAAGTTTATAAGCTTAGAAGAAAAAGTAGGTATTGTATTCCAAGATTTTAAACTATTACCTAGGCTTACAGTATATGAAAATGTAGCATTTGCTTTAGAGTGTATTGGAATGAAAGGTTCTGAAATAAGACCTAAAGTTTTGAATGCTTTAGAAAGAGTTGGACTTAAAAAGAAAAGGTACGTTCTTTTCCAGGAGAACTTTCTGGTGGTGGGGAACAACAAAGAGTTTGTATTGCAAGAGCAATTGTTAATGAACCAAAATTATTAATTTGTGATGAACCAACAGGTAATTTAGATCCTGAAACTAGTGAAGAAATTATGAAAGTAATTGAAAATATTAATAAAGAATTGGGTACAACTATAATTATGGCTACTCATGATAAAGATATTGTAATAGAATGAAGAAAAAGAGTTCTAGTTATTAATCATGGAGTACTTGTTGGTGATTATGCGAAAGGAAGTTATAAGACAAATGAGGGCATGTAGAATATTTTTTAGAAGTATAAGAGATGCTTTCAAAAGCGTCGTTAGAAATTTTTCTTTGAGTTTTGCATCAATTATGTGTACTACAATAACTCTTATATTGGTGGCTGTTGCTATTGTGGCTGCTGCTAATGTGCAAAATGCAACTAAGTTAATTGAAGATGAACTTACAATTGTTACATATCTTAAAAAAAAGATGTAACTGAAGAACAAATTGAAAATATAAAGACTGAATTAAAAAGTTATAGATATATTGATGAAGTAGAGTTTAAAAGTAAAGATGAATGGAAACTTGAAATGAGTAATTATGATGATTCATTTAAGACTGTTCTAGATTATTTAGATGAAAATCCTTTGAAAGATTCTTTTGTTTTGAAGGTAAATGATGTAAAAAAATTAAGTGAAACAAATATATTAAAGCAATAAATGGTGTAGATACTGTTAAATATGGTGAAGGTATGGTTGAACAAGTAATATCTGTATTTGATGTTGTTCAAAAGATTGTTGTAGTTGTTGTAATTGCTTTGATTTTAGTAACTGGTTTCTTAATAAGTAATACAATTAAACTAACTATATTTAGTAGAAGAAATGAAATTGAAATTATGAGACTTGTTGGTGCTAGCAATATAACTATTAAACTTCCTTTCTTATTTGAAGGTTTAATTATTGGCTTGATTGGTTCTGTTATTCCAGTGTGTATTACTATTTATGGTTATGTTATTCTTTATTCAAGACTTCATGGTAAATTATTTTCAAATATGATTATGCTTATTAAACCTTATCCATTTGTGTTCTATGTATCACTTATTGTTGTTGCAATTGGTGCTTTGGTTGGTATGTATGGCAGTATTAAAGCTGTTAGAAAGTACTTGAAGGTGTAACTATGAGCGTGAAAAAATTAAGTGGATATTTTGTTAGATATATTTTAGCAATATTTATATTTGTTTCTTGTTTTATATTTAAACCAGCGGATACATATGCAAAAGCAAATACTTTTGGAGAGTTAAAACAGGAACTTGCTGATTTAAAAGCTAAACAACAAGCTAATAATAATAAAAAAAGAATTTGACTAAAAATCAAATTGCATCTAAGAATAATGATATTAATAATGCAGAAAAAAAGAAATTGATAGTGGAAGACAAAAGATTGAAGAAGCTAAACAATTAATTAGTCAAACTGAAGTGAAAATACAAGAACTTGAAGATAAAACTAATCAGTTAATGGAAGCTTATCAAGTTATGATGAGCAATAATTCATATATCGAATTTGTTACTAGTTCTTCATCAATGACAGATTTAATCATGAGAATTGATGCTGGTAAAGAGTTATCTAATTATAATAAAGATAAATTAACTGAATTTGAAGAATTAATTAATACTAATAAACAAACTCAAGTTGATTTAGCTAATTATGAAAAAAACTTTGGAAGCTAATATAGAAACCTATAAAAAAATAATATTCAGTCTCTTCAAAATGATTTAGCAAGTCTTAATGAAATTGGAATGGATTTAGTTGATGAGATTAATTCTAAACAACAACTTGTTGATTATTATAATAAGATTGGTTGTAAAAGTGAACAAACTTTAGAGGATTGTTCTAGGATATCAGGTAATGATGCATGGCTTAAACCTTTAAATAAAGGTAGGGTTAATAGTAAATTCGGACAAAGAATTGACCCAATTAGTGGTAAGCTTAAAATACATAAAGCTGTTGATTTAGGTGGTAATGCAGAAGGTACAAATGTATATTCTATCGGTAATGGTGTTGTTGTTGGCATTGTTGATGCTAAAAAAACCATGGCTAGAACTGGTAGAAAAGTATGTGGTGGTAATCAAGTTTATATTCAGTACGTTATTAAGGGTGAATATTATACTATTTTATATGCTCATTTGCTTACTTTAAATGTTTCAGTATCTCAGAAAGTAACTTCAGAAACTGTAATTGGGAAACAAGGTGGAGGTACACAAACTAGGTCTTGGGAAAGCTGTTCAACTGGCACACATTTGCATTTTCAAGTAAGTAAACATCAATATGAAGGTTATAATACATTTATGGCTTATAGTATTGTGCCACCAGGATATCCGGGAGGAGGAGGCTGGTTCTATTCAAGAACTCAGTACTTTAATTAATATGAAGATAGATACATTAGTGGTTGGTTCTTTGCAAGAAAATTGTTATGTTGTAACTATTGGAAATAATTCTTTTATTGTTGATCCAGGTGATGAAGCAGAAAGAATAATTAGTGCTTGTAAAGATAAAAACGTTAAAGAAATACTTGTTACTCATCATCATTTTGATCATGTTGGAGCTTAAAAAAGGTTGAAGAATGTTTTGGATTAAAAGAAAATGTTAAAAGTGGTTTGTTTGATTATGAAGTAATTAAAACACCGGGACATACGGATGATAGTTTAACTTATTATTTTTCAAATGAAAAAGTAATGTTTACTGGTGATTTTCTCTTTTATCATACAATTGGTAGATGTGATTTGCCAACAGGAAGTGAAGAAGATATGATGAAAAGTCTTGAGTTAATAAGCAAGTATCCAGATAATATTGAAATATATCCTGGACATGGACCTAAGACAAGTTTAGGTAAAGAAAAACAAAATTTTAAATATTATTTTTAAATATGTAAAAGGCACGTTGTGTCTTTTTTTAGTGTTGTCATCTATATCTTTTTGTGATATCATTATTTTAGAAATAAATAGGAAAAGGTGAAGATGAGTGAAGAAAAATGTTAATTTTAAAGTTATTCAAATATGTTTGTTAATTGCAATGATAATCTTAGTTTTTTAGTTTTGTGTTTTCTGAACTTAAAACACAAAAAAAATGAAAATATTGATGGTACATCAAAGTTGTGGGATATATATGATTTAAATTTAACTGAAATGAAATATAATCTGGATAAAACGATGGATAAACCGAAGGAAAATGTCACTTGTGGTAATTTAAAAGGAATAACATTAAAAAATGACTCTTATGAAGCTTTGCTCAATAATTTAGGGTGTTATATTACTTTATATTATTATGGATTAATTGAATATAACGAAACATACCATAATCCTATAACTGATTATAGAAATAAACATGAAGTTACAAAAAAGAAGATGTTTCGAATTTAAAACGTAATTTGAAAAATGATGTTACTTTTTATTCTAATTTAAAAGGTATGTTAACGTTAAAAAATTAATAAGGAAGGTTCTGGAAAAGATTTATATAATGTTGTATCTGAATTTATTGATAAATTTGATGGTGCATTTTATGATAGTAGTAAAACATATCAAGAAATTTTTTCATACAAACTTGCTGAAATTTCTTATGTTACTTATTTGTCTGATTGGTTAAAAAATGAATATTATAATCTAATGAAATAATAAAAAAAATACCTCTGCAAAAAATGATTTTGCAGAGGTTTTAAAATAGCTGAAAAGGTGAGTTATCGACATAAAATTGATATAAATGTATTAAAATATGTCGATAACTGGCATTTTCGCGTTAACTTATTTATTGTCAATTATTGATTTTGGATATGGTTTTCTTTCGTCGGTTACATAAAGAATATAATCAATTGATGTATTATAATATTCTGCAAGTTTAATTAATTGTCCATATGCCATTTCATTTTCTTCAAGTTCATATCTTGCGTATTGTTGTTGGGAAATATTAAGTATTTTTGCAACATCTTTTTTGTCTCATGTCACGATCTTCGCGAAGCTCTTTTATTCTGTTCATAGATTACACCCGATATAATTTTATCTTACTCACTTTATTTGTATTGATTTTTACTCAGAAAATGAGTATAATTAAGATACATACTCATAAAGTGAGTAGAAAGGCGGTTGTATAATGAAAAAAAAAGATTATTAGTTTTCTGTGTTTTTGGTTTGATTATTTTATCTGTTATTCTTTTGCGAGAAAATATAGAGTTAAAAAAGTAAAATTAATGTTGATGTAGATAATATAAATTCGGCTGAACATAAGAACATGCTTTCAATGATGTTAGAAACAGAGGCTGGTAGTGGTAATTATGAACTTACAACTAGGGATAGCTGGCCTACAGAAGGTTATATTTTTAATTCTACATTATCAAAATGCGAAAATGGTGGAGAACTTAGTTGGGATGATGAAAATAAAAGAGTCCTTATGAGTGGTAATGTATCAGATAAATGCTATGTTTATTTTGATTTAGATAATAAAATAACTTTAGCTAATTATATTATTTCTCAATATAATGGTGTTCAAGGAAATAATAATATATATTATCATGATAATAGTTTAGAAAATGGTGCTGGTGATAATAGTTATAGGTATGCAGGATCAAGTGAAACTACTAACAATTATGTGTGTTTTGGTAGTGATGCAACAACTTGTCCGGAAGATAGTTTGTATAGGATAATTGGAGTTTTTGATGGTCAAGTTAAGTTAATAAAATCCAACAAAGCATCAAGTGATTTACTAGGTACCGATGGAACTTATCATAGTAATAATTCGTACCGATGGACGAATTTGAAAACTTGTCCAAGTGAAACAGCTTATATACAAAATAATAATGTTATAAAACTTGCAAATAGAGATGTGTTTGCTGCAGTGCCTGATCCCGATTCAAGTAACGGTTGTAATAAATGGGGACTATCGGAATTAAATATTGTAAATCTTAATTTAAATTTTCTTAATAATTTAGGAGAAGAATGGTCATCAAAAATAGCGGATCATACTTGGAAAGTTAGTGGAATTACTTTGAATGAAGGGACAAATAAAGGCATTTACGATGCAGAAATTGTTGATGCAACTAGTTCTTATGGTCCAACAAATGGAATATCAAAAATAGGTTTGTTATATGTTAGTGACTTTTATTTTGCTAGTTATTCACAAAATAATTGGTTAAGTTCAATGAATATTTCTTGGTTATTGACTCCTGATTCTTCTGATACTATACGTGCTTATTGTTTTTATGCGAGTGGTTCTCCATATGCAAGAAGTTCATATGACAATAATTATTTTGTATATCCAGCCTTTTATTTAAAAGAGTCCATAACTTATGCCTCAGGAACAGGAACATCAAGTGATCCGATTCGCATAAGTTAGACAATAAAAACTCACACAATTGTGTGAATTTTTAGTATGTTTTTTCTGAAAAACTATGAGAATAGATAATTGGTTCCATGAATTCAACATAGTTTAAATAAATTATTCTAATTAGGTACCAAAGATTATTTGTGTTATCTCTGATTATAAGATGGTCCCTGCCTGCTTCTTCGATTATACCTTCATATATTTTGTTTTGCCATGCACTACTGTCTGGATAAGAAACATAAGCTTTAATCTTTCTTCCTTTATTTAACCTTAGGATATTTTCAATATAGCTTTGTTCATCTGGTAAATTATTGTTGTTATTATTTACCTCAGTTACCGACATATTTCCTGGTGGAGTTTGAAAACTTTGACTAGGAAATGTTGGATTTTGATAGAAATTACCATTCATTTTTAAATTCACCTCTAAAACAATATATGTTTTTTTATATTAATAATTGCTAAAAAGTTGTTAATCGTTTATAATTAATATAGAAAAGTGGTTGAAAATATGGAAAAAATTAATTACAAAGAAATAATTTTTGATGGATGTTCTATTAGTTTTTGGACTTTTCTTTTATGCAATGTGTTTTAACTTATTTTTAACTCCGAATGATTTAGTTGTATCTGGCTTTAGTGGTATTGCTATTGTTATGCAAAAAATTATTTGGATGGACACCATCAATTTTCTTATTATGTGCTAACGTAATTTTACTTATTATTTGTTATATATTTTTAGGATGGAGTACAACAAAGAAAAATATTGTGGGTTCATTACTTTATCCATTAATGGTTACAATTTCTCTCCCTATGGCAACTTTCTTAAGTAAGTATCTTATAACTGAGGATTTTTATTTAACTTTGTTATTTGCATTAATTTTATATGGCGTAAGTAGTGGGTTTATTTATAGAAGTGGATTTACTGCGGGTGGTTCTGATATAATTATGCAAATAATAAATAAGTATTGTAAAGTAAGTGAATCTAAGGCTATGCTATTTGCTAATGGATTTATTATACTTTCTGGTATGTTAGTATTTGGTTTTACTAAAGGGGTTTATTCATTTATTATTTTGTATTGTTCAACATTCTTTGTTGATAAAATTATGTTTGGTATTTCTGATAGTAAGTTATTTTATATTTATACTAGAAAAACTAGAAAAATAAAAAATTAATTTTAGAAGAATTTCAAACTGGTTTTACTACAATTCCTGGTACTGGTGGTTATTCACATAAAAATGGTATCATGATTATGTGTGCTGTTTCTAATAATGATTATTATAATTTAAAGAAAAGAATTTTAGAAATAGATCCTAGTGCTTTTATGATTATTGATAAATGTTATGAAGTTAATGGAGGAGTTAAGCGAAGTAATATTCCATTTTTGTAATATTTGTGATATAGTTATTATGTGATTAATTATGAAAAAAAATTGTTATATTTGGTGGAGGAAGCGGTCTTTCTCAACTTTTAAAAGGTATTAAACTTTTTCCCGTAGAGATAACTGCGGTTGTTTCTGTTGCAGATAATGGAGGAAGTACTGGGTTACTTAGAAGAGAACTTAATATTCCAGCAGTTGGTGATATTACAAAAAGTTATGCTTAGTATGGCTGATACTAATCAAGATGTTATAGATTTAATGAATTATAGATTTACTAAGTCTAAGTCTTTGGGTATTCATTCTGTTAAAAACTTGCTTTTAATTGCTTTGATGGATTTGAAAGGTAATTTTGCTGGTGCTATGCCTGTTATGGAAAAGTTACTTGATGTTAAGGGTAATGTGTTGCCTTTAACTGAAGATAATGTTAATTTGGTTGGTATTACTTCAAGTGGTAAAAAGTCTATGGAGAACATCAGTTAACTAAATGTGCAAATAAAATTGTAGAAGTTAAATATGATAAAGAAATTGAGGTTAATCCAAAAGTTACTCGCGCTGTTGAAGAAGCTGATTTGATTATTTTTTCATCTGGCAGCTTACTTACAAGTATTGTGCCACATTTAATTAATAAAAAGTTAGTACATACCATTAATAAAGCTAAGGCTGATAAAGTATATATTTGTAATTTGTTTACTCAACCTGGGGAAACAGATGATTTTACTGTAAAAGATCATATTGATTATTTGGAAAAATATTTAGGTAAAGGTAGTATAGATGTTGTTATTGCTAATAATGAGGTTATTAATAGTGATTTAGCTAATAAGTATGCAACAGAAGAACAAAAAGATCCAGTTATTTTAGATATGCATGAACTTGATGAAAGTAATATTTATGTTATTCAAGATAAACTCTTTACTATTGAAGATGGTTGGTATAGACATGATGCTTTGAAAACTGGATATTTGTTATTCTCATACTTAATGGATGGTAAAAAAGAAAATGACGTTTACTACGAGTTTAAAAAGAAGAAATAACTAAAAATGATATTAATTCTATGGAAGCTAGATATGAGTTAATGGCATTTTTAAATAGTGTTGCTAAATTCAATAAAGAAGAAATAAGTATTACTTTAGAAAATGCTAGTATAGCTAGAAGAATTTACAAAGAAATAAAAAGAAATATATGATGTTAATCCAAGTATTGTTATAAGAATGCAAAAAAGATTTAAAGTAAAACAAATATATATTCTTAATATAAAAGAAAGAATAGATTTTATTAAAAAAAAGATATAAGTGTGGGAATAAAAATAGAAGTTGATGATTTGGTTAGTGATGAAGAAAAAATAGCTTTTTGGAAGGTGCTTTTCTTGCTGTTGGTAATGTTTCTAATCCAAGTACTAGTGGGTATCACTTAGAGTTTATTTTTACTAAGGAAAGGCTTGCTAAACAAGTACTTAATTTACTTGAGTACTTTAAATTAAAAGCTAAACTTATTAAAAGAGGATATAAAAATGTTGTTTATATTAAAGCTAGTGAAGATATAAGTGATTTAATAAAAAAGATTTAAAGCAACTAATTCGTTATTTTATTTTGAAGATATAAGAATATATAGAGACCATAAAAATATGGTTAATAGATTAAATAATTGTGAGATTGCTAATCAAGAAAAAGACATTTAGAACTGGACAGATGCAACTAGAAAATATTAATTATTTGAAAAATTATGATTTATATGGATTACTTGATGAAAACACTAGAATTGTTGCAGATGCAAGAGTAAAATATCCCGAAGTTTCTATGCAAGAACTTGCAGATATTGTAACACTTGAAAATGGTTATAAAATAGGTAAATCTGGTATTAATCATCGTTTTATTAAGATAAATAATTTGGTTAAAAGACATAAAGAAAGAAGTGAAGAACATGATAGTTAGACTTGCTGCAGATATTCAACCTGATAGTATTTAGATGGTTCTGGTATTAGAACTGTAATTTGGTTTCAAGGTTGTTTGCATAAATGTGAAGGATGTCAAAATCCTGAGACTCATGATATGAATGGTGGATTTGAAATTGATACTAAAGATATTTGTGAAAAATTAAAAAATTTAAAGTATCAAACAGGTATTACATTATCTGGTGGAGATCCTTTTTTTCAAGCTAAAGGAGCTTTGGAAATAGCTAAATTTGCTAAAAGTATTGGACTTAACGTTTTGGGCTTATACTGGTTTTACATATGAATCATTACTTGCTGGTGATAAAGATAGATTAGAACTTTTAAAAAATGTAGATGTTTTAGTAGATGGTAAATTTGTACTTGCTAAAAAGAGTTTAAATTGTAAGTTTAGAGGTAGTTCTAATCAAAGACTTATTGATGTGAAAAAAGTATGGAAGAAGGGAGCATAGTTTTATATGGAGTTTAGTGATAATGTAAATTATGTTGTGCTTTCAAACAATGTTGATAAAAAGTTTATGTCTGAGTTTGGGGTATATCAAATAATTGATGTTTTACCTTTTGAAAAACTAAAAAATAATTTAGAAATGTTTCCAAGTAAAAGGGTAATATTTAATGAAAGTTTGAGCTCATTAAGTAATAAAGAAAAAAAAAAGAAATATTTGATTTATTAGATAAACAGAATATTAATTATGTGAACGTTACAAGTAATATAGAGGATGCTTTATTTGGTGATTATATAATTGTGTATGATGAAGATATGAAGGTTCTTGAAGGTAATAAAGAAGTGGTTTTAAAGAATGAAAAATTACTTAAAAAATTGGGATTTGGTGTACCATTTGTAGTAGATTTATCTATTCAACTTATGTATTATGATATTTTAAATAAAGTTTATTTTGATGTTGATAACTTGTTGGAGGCTTTATGGAATTAAGTAGTTTAGAAGGAAATATTATTGGTGTAATTAGTAAAGACTATAAAAATGGAGACTATAGTGGTAAAGTTGTTAAAGATATGTTTTAAATAGAGCAAGTGATGCATTAAAAATGGTTGCTCTTAGTGAAAGCACTTTGGAATGTAAGTTTGATGATTTAAGTCATGGTAATCAAAATAGAGTAGTTCTTGCTAGTAAACTTCAGAATAAATGTATTATTTTAAATAATTTTAGTATTGGTCTAACAAATAAGGATATTGAATTTTTAAGAAATTATTTAAAAGAATATCTAGTTATGGAAGAAAAATAGTATTAGTAGATACAAATAGCAATTTGTTTTTTAATCTTGTAGATAAAGTGTATGTTATAAGTAAAGAAATTATGTATGAAACAGGTGATATGTTTGATAAAGCTTTAGGTGAATATATTGATTTACCTCAGATAGTGGAATTTACTAATAAAAGTGAAAATAAAGGTATAAAAATAAACCATTATAAGGAATTAGATGAGCTTTTTAAAAGCTATTTATAGGATTAAGTCATGAGATATTTAATTAAGTTTAGTTATGATGGGACGAAGTTTCATGGATTTCAAAGACAAAATGATGTTAAGAATGTGCAAAAAACTTTGGAAGATGCTTTAAGTAAGATTTTAGATACTGAAATAGTTATAAAGGGAAGTGGCAGAACTGATGCTGGTGTTCATGCCTTAGGTCAATGTGCTCATTTTGATTATGATGGTAAGTTTACTAGTAAAGAAGTTTATGAATTAAATAAAATATTAAATAATGAAATAGTGATAAAAAATTGTAAAAAAGTAGGTAATAATTTTCATGCTAGACATAGTGTGAAGAAAAAAAGACTTATGTTTATAAAATAAATAATGGTAAGTATAGAAAAGATTATGAAGGTTATTATTTTCAATGTAGGTACCCTTTAGATATAAGAAAGATGCGAAAAGCAAGTAAGTTATTTATTGGAGTTCATGATTTTCATAATTTTGTAAGTGGCTTTAGAGTTGATTATACTACATGTATTTATAAAATTAATATTAAGAAACATGGAGATATTGTTCTTATGAAATTTGTTGGTGCAGGCTTTTATCGTTATATGGTGCGCCATTTAGTAGGAGCTTTACTTGATGTTGGTAGAGGTAAAGTAGATATTAATGTGATAGAAAATATGCTTCTAAATGGAAATCTGAACAAAAAACTTAGTATAGTACCTGCGGATGGCCTTTATTTGGAAAAAATTGAGTTTGACAAATGCTATTAATGGTTGTATAATATAACGAGTTTTAAGGGGGAATTCTTATGTTAAATGTGATGGATATTGTAACACTTGATGATGATAATAGTTATATAGTTTTGAATGTTACTGAATTAGATGGTGTACGTTATGTGTCTTTAATAGATAAGAATAATATGAGTAATTTCAAATTATTAGAAGAATTAACAAAAGATGAAGAAGTAATTTTAAGAGAAGTTCTTGATGAAATAAAAATTGAGAAAATAAAATTACAAGTTTTAAAAAGGAAAGTGCTGAATTGTTAAAAACAATTCAAAAAAAGGAAAATAAAAATTAGGGGAGAAGTTTATGAAAAGTCCAAAAGAATACAGAATTAGAAAAATAGAAAGGTATAAAAATGAATTGCCAAAGGATAAAGTTTTAAGTTTTTTTGTTAAAATTGCAACACTATTTCAACTTGAAATGTGTGGATTGTTTTTAGCTGACTATCTTACTGATTATGATAATGCTATTGCAAGAATTGCAGCATCTGCGGTTTTGTTGTTTTGGATTTGTTTTATGCAAATAAAAAATATAGTAAGGAAATGAGAAAAGAAAGATTAGAAACTGAATTAAGATTACAAGATAGTTTAAATTTAGATATGGCTAAAGAATGTATAAAACAAGAAATTGATTCTATATCAAATAGACAAAAAAAAATAGTTTGTGTTGGAGTACTGCTCATTTTGTCATTGGTACAGCATTTATGTTTCTTAGTACTTATGGTAAATTTGATATTGCATTAACTAGTCTAGGACTATATGAATTTTTAAATTCTTTTGATGGTGTAGTAAAACAAATGAATTTGCATGAAAGTAAAAAAAAAGATTTAGAAGAGTCTTTAGAGTTAGGTGAAATACGAGAAATAAGAAGATAGTTTTATAGATATATTGATAAATCATCCACTGGTCAAATACAAGAAAATGGGATTTAGATGCTCTAATTAGAGTTTGAAATTTAGAAAAATAGTGAAAAAAATATATAAATTTACAAAATTATTAAGAAAATGGCTAAAAACGTTTGACTTTTGGTCATTTTTTTCATATAATTTTAATCGGTACATTTTATTTATGTGATTTGTTTGGTCGTGGGAAAATTAAACAGAAAACATGATGAAAGGATTAGTATATGAAAACATTTATGCAAAAAAAAAAAAAGAAAATATCGAAAGAAATTGGTATGTTATTGATGCTGAAGGTCAAACTTTAGGTCGTTTAGCTACTAAAGCTGCTCACGTTTTACGTGGAAAACACAAAGTTACTTACACTCCATATGTTGATTGTGGTGACTATGTAATCATTGTTAATGCTGAAAAGGTTGTTTTAACTGGAAATAAGCTAGAAGATAAGAAGTATTATAATCATAGTGGTTTCCCAGGAGGACTTAGAGAAAGAACTGCTAAAGAAATGATTAATAATTATCCAAAAGAAATGGTTGAAAGAGCTGTTAAAGGAATGCTTCCTCATAATAGACTTGGTAGAGCTATGGGTAAGAAATTATTTGTTTATAGCGGACCTGATCATAAACATGAAGCTCAAAAGCCTAAGGCTTTGGAAGTTAAATAGGAGGAATTATGGCTAAGAAACAAGAATGGACAGCAACTGGTAGAAGAAAAAGAAGTGTAGCGAGAGTTAGACTTGTTGGTGGTACTGGTAATATTACTGTTAATGGTGTTGATGTTAATGAATATATGCCATTTGCAACACTAGTTATGGATTTAAAACAACCATTAGTTGCAACAGGTAATGAAAATAGATTTGACATTGATGTTAATGTAACTGGTGGTGGATTTTCAGGACAAACTGGAGCAATCCGTCTAGGTATTACTAGAGCATTACTTGCATTTGATGCTAATACAGATCAAACTAGAGAAGATAGTTATAGACATATTCTTAAGAATGCTGGATTTGTTACAAGAGATCCAAGAGTTAAAGAACGTAAGAAATATGGTCTTAAGAAAGCAAGAAGAGCTCCACAATTTAGTAAACGTTAGTAGATATTTTGATTTTAATCCTCATGAACATTTGGTTTGTGAGGTTTTTTGATGACATTTATTTAGAAATTTGGTAAAATATTTATGAAATGACTGAGATGGGTGGTTAGTTATGAGAATTAGTAATGAATGGAAAGATTATGAATGTTTGGATGCAGGTAATGGTGAAAAGTTAGAACGGTGGGGTAATATTGTCCTTAGAAGACCAGAACCACTTGCTATGTGGCCAATTGAAATGGATAATGCTTGGAAAAAAGTTGATGGAGTTTATTATAGATTTGTTGATGGCGGTGGACATTGGGAGTTTAATAAAAATTACCTGATTTTTGGACTGTAAATTATAAAGATTTAAAGTTTAAAGTTAGTCCAACTAATTTTAAACATACCGGTTTATTTCCTGAACAAGCTTGTAATTGGGATTTTATGATGGATAAAATTAAAAATGCTAATAGACCTATTAAAGTTCTTAATTTATTTGGCTACACAGGTGGTGCAACTGTTGCATGTAGTAAAGCAGGTGCAGAACTTGTTGTTCATGTTGATGCTGCGCGTGGAATGGTTGAATGGGCTAAAGAAAATGCAAAACTTTCTGGAATAGAAAATAATTATATTAGATTTTTAGTAGATGATTGTTTAAAGTTTGTTGAAAGAGAAATAAGACGTGGTAATAAGTATGATGCTATTGTTATGGATCCTCCGTCATATGGAAGAGGCCCAAGTGGTGAAGTATGGAAACTTGAAAAGAACTTAGAAGAACTCGTTAGTAGATGTACTCTTCTTTTAAGTGATAAGCCATTATTTTTCCTTATTAATGCTTATACTACAGGTGTTTCTAGTACTGTTTTACATAATATATTAAAACTAACTGTTGGTAAAACTTATGGCGGCGTTGTTGATGCTGGAGAAATTGGTCTTCCAATAAGTAGGAATGATTTAGTTCTTCCGTGTGGTATTTATGGTAGATGGCAAGATGAATAAAGTTATTTATGAAGATAATCATTTATTAGTGGTGGAAAAACCACAGAATGTACTTGTACAAGCTGATAATACGAATGATTTAGATTTGCTAACTAGCTTAAAAAAAGTATATTAAGGAAAAATATAATAAACCAGGTGAAGTTTATTTAGGGCTCGTGCATAGACTTGATAGACCTGTTGGTGGTGTTATGGTTTTTGCAAGAACTAGTAAAGCCGCATCAAGGCTAAGTAATATGATAAGAATGCATGAATTTGAAAAAAATTATTTAGCTATTGTGGAAGGAAAAGTTCCTGATGAAGGTGTATTTGAAGATTATTTGTTAAAATTAGAAAATGAAAATAAAACTATTGTGGATAAAAATGGAAAGTATTCTAAATTAAGTTATAAATTATTAAGTTATAAAGATGGACTTAGTTTAGTTAAAATAAAACTTGATACAGGTAGATCTCATCAAATTAGAGTACAATTTTCATCTCGTGGATATGCTTTATGGGGTGATCAAAAAATATAATTCTAAGGCAAAAGTAGGAGAACAAATTGCTTTATGGTCTTATGAACTTAAATTTAAACATCCTGTGCGTGAAGAGCTAATGAATTTTAAATGTGATCCACCAATTAAATATCCATGGACTTTATTTGGAGATACAATTCATGACTAATGAAGAAATATTTATGAAATATGTTCATAATTTTGATATTTCTTGTAAATCAATAAACAGAAAAATAAATCATAGTATTAGAGTAAGTAAAATTTGCAAAAAAGTTGCAAAATCTTTAAATTTAGATGTTGAACTTATTGAACTGGCAAACTTTATTGGTTTAGTTCATGATATAGGTAGATTTACTCAATGGGAAAAGTATCATACATATAATGATTTAAAAAGCATTGATCATGCTATGATTGGAATTAAAATTTTATTTGATGATAATCTTATTAAAAAATTTGTTGTTGATAATAAATATTATGATATTATATTAAATGCAATTAAGTGTCATAATGAATATATTCTTGATTGTAAGCTTGATGAAAAGAGCTTAATTATGACTAAAATATTAAGAGATGCTGATAAAATTGATATTCTTTATATGGTTGCAAATGGAGAAATAAAAATTGAGAAACCTAGTTTGGATATTACGCAAGAAGTAATTTTTGAATTTTTTCAAAAAAAAGTGTATTAATAATAAGTATTTAAATACTGAATCTGATAAAATCTTACTTAGATTTGCATTAGTTTTTGATTTAAATTATTCTTTTAGTTTAAATTATGTTTTAAATAATGATTATTTGAATCAAATGTATAAAAAATTAGAAAACAATAATTTAATAGAGCCTTATTATGAATTTGTTCAAAAATATTTAGAGGAGAAGTGCTATGGAAAGATATAAAGAAATAGAAAGAAGTATAATAAAGAGATTTAGAAAAGAAATATGGGCTAAGTTTGTAAAAAGCTGTTAAAGATTATAAACTTATTAATGAAGGCGATAAAGTTATGGTTTGTATTTCTGGGGGTAAAGACTCTTTTTTGCTTGCTAAGTGTGTAGAAGAATTAAAAAACATGGTGGAGTAAATTTTGATGCTTGTTATGTTTGTATGAATCAGGTTATAATGAACTAAATAAACAAATGATACTTAAAAATGTTAAAATTTTGAATGTTGATTTAGAGATGTTTGAAAGTGATATATTTGATGTTGCTAATACTTTGAATGAAAAAAAGCCCTTGTTATATGTGTGCAAGGATGAGAAGAGGATATCTTTATAATAAAGCTAAGGAACTTGGTTGTAATAAAATTGCTTTAGGTCATCATTTTGATGATGTTGTTGAAACAACTCTTTTATCTATGTTTTATGGTAGTGAAGTTAAAACTATGCTTCCAAAACTTCATAGTGAAAACTTTGAAGGACTAGAGCTTATTAGACCACTCTATTTGGTAAAAGAAGCAAATGTACTTGCTTGGTGTAAATATAATGATTTAACTTTTATTAATTGTGCGTGTAAATTTACTGATAGAGTAAGTAAAAGTGATGAACATATTAGTAAGAGAAAAGAAATGAAAGAACTTATTAAAAAGCTTAGAGAGATGAATCCAGATATTGATTATAATATATTTAAAGCTATGGATAATGTTAATTTAAATTGTGTACTTGGCATACGAAAAGATGGAGTACATAAAAGCTTTATGGAAGATTATGATAAATAATTCTTTTTTTTATAATATAATTTATTATGAAAAATTATTATGTTAAAATCATGTCTGTTTTTTGGGGTTATTTATTCTTATGTATGGTTATCCAGTTAGGGCTGATTTACCACTTCAAGGTAAAGTAATTGTTGTTGATAGTGGTCATGGCGGTCTTGATCCTGGAGCTCTTTATAATGATATTTATGAAAAAGATATTACTTTATCTATTGGAAAATATTTAGAAAAATACTTAAGTGAAATGGGAGCAACAGTTATTATGACTAGAACTAGTGATAGTGATTTAAGTAATGGTGCTAAAAATCATCGTAAAAAGCTGATTTTGATGAAAGAATTAAAATTATTAATCAAAAGATTGTTGATATGTATCTATCTATTCACTTAAATTACTTAACAGATACAAGGTACTATGGTGCTCAAGTTTTTTTATAATAAAAATAATGAAAAATTAGCTGAAAGTGTGCAAAAATATTTAAATAAAAATATGAATAGTGATAGAAATGTGAAAAAAATACCTACTTCAACATATATGTATGATAAGCTAAAAACTAAAGGGATTTTAGTAGAATGTGGTTTTTATCAAATTATATGGAAAGAAGTAAGCTTGTAACTAAAGAATATCAAATGGAATTTGCTAGAGCATTATCTGAAGCTATAAGTCATTATTATAATTAAGTTAATATTTCACTTTTTTTTTCACAAGTTTTTTACATTATATCCATTAATTAGGTATATATTTATTTTGTCAGTTGTGATATAATGTTTAAAGTAAAGGCGGTATAGTGTGAAATCGAAAACATTTAAAACATTAGATGAACAAATTGACATACTAACTAAAAAGGGTTTAGTGGTTGAAGATATTGAAACTGCTAAAACTGTTTTGTTACGGGAAAATTACTTTTTCTTAAGTGGTTACCGTCATTTATTTATGAGACCAGATGATAATAAGACTTATCTTGAAGGTACAACATTTAATGAGTTATATTCGATGTTTCTTTTTTTGATAGACAAATAAGAAATATAATTTTTAAAAATATTTTGATAGTTGAAAATAATTTAAAAAGTATACTTGCTTATGTAATGAGTAAAAATCATGGTTTTAAAGAAAATAATTATTTAAATCCAAATAACTTTGTAAGAGATTCAAGAAGAAATAGACAAATTAATGATTTAATTAGAAAAATGAAAATAGACAGATAAGTGTTAATGGTAAACAACATAGTGCAACAGCTCATTATATCATTAATTATGGTTATATTCCTCTTTGGGTTGTTGTGAAAGTTTTATCATTTGGAATAGTTGGTGAACTTTATACAATACTTCAATATCAGGACCAAAAAGAAATTGCGGATGTTTTTGGTGTTAGTATTGATAGTATGGTGGATTATTTACCAATTGTTGCTAATTATCGTAATTTATGTGCTCATGAAGATATTTGTTATATTAATAGAACTCAAAAAGCTATTGATGATACAAAATATCACAGATTATTGTATATTCTAAGATAAGTGAGGAATATATATATGGGAAGAATGATTTGTTTGCACTAATAATCATTTTAAAACAATTACTTGATGAAGATAATTTTAATTTATTTATTAGTGAAATAAGTTATGAACTTGATAGACTTTCTGGTAAATTAAAGGTAATTAAGATAGAAAAAGTATTACATGAAATGGGATTTCCAAATAATTTTAAAGAAATAGTGAGGTTAGAAAAATGAATGAAGAACAAAACAAACAAAGAAAAAAGATAGTTTATTATTTAATTGCATTTTTTGTAGGATGCTTAGCTATGTATGCTGTTGTGTACTTTTTCCCAACTAGTATAACTGAAAGTATTACTAAACTTGAAAAAGATGTTACAGTTACTGATACAGGTATTGCTGATGCTGTGGAAAAGGTTTATGATGCTGTAGTGGTTGTATCTACTTATAAAGATCAAACCTTGATATCATCTGGTACAGGCTTTGTTTATAAAAAGATGGTAATAACTATTATATTTTAACAAATCATCATGTTATTGATGGTGGTAATAAAGTTACAGTTACATTTACAAGTAAAGATGTTGAAGAAACTAAAATTGTAGGTTCAGACCAATATGCTGATATTGCAGTTTTAAGTTTAGAAAGTTCAAAAGATTTAGCTGTTGCTGAGCTTGGTAAGAGTGAAAATTTAAGAGTTGGTGATACAGCATTTGCAGTTGGCGCACCACTTGATACTGCTTATTCTTGGACTGTTACAAGAGGTATTGTTTCTGGTAAAGAAAGAGAAGTTGCTGTTTCTCTTAATAATTCTAGAAGTAATGATTACGTTATGAAAGTATTACAAACTGATGCAGCAATTAATTCAGGTAATAGTGGTGGACCTTTATGTAATAGTAATGGTGAAGTGATTGGTATTACATCACTTAAACTTGTAAGTAGTGGTGTTGAAGGTATGGGATTTGCTATTCCAATTGAAAATGCTATTACTAAAGCTGAACAAATAATAAGTGGTGATTCATATGAATATCCATATTTAGGTATTCAAATGCTAGATATTACAGATGCTTATAGTTTATATCAATATTATGATTTAATTAAATCTTCTGGTCTTTCTAGTGGTGTTCTTGTTGCAAGTATAGAAAAAGGTAGTCCAGCTAGTAAAGCTAAATTTGAAAAAAATGATATAATTACTAAAATAGATGGTAATGAAGTTAAAAACTTGGCTTATTTAAGATATTATTTGTATCAACATAAAGTAGGAGATACTATTAAAGTTACAGTTTATAGAGATGGAAAAACTAAAGAATTAAGTGTTATCTTTAGGAACAAATAAGCAAACAACATAGTTTGCTTATTTAACTTTTTGGAGGGTATATGAAATTAAAAAGATTTGTGGCATATTTAATTGATATTTTACTTGTTGGTTTTATTGCATCAGCTATTGCAAGTATTAATGTATTAAATCCTTATTATGATGATTATTTGGATGCTTATGAAAATTTTAATGAAACTATTGATAGCATAGATGAAAGTAATGTAGTAGAAATAATTACAAGTAGTGATTTTACTGATGAATATAGAAGTGTTTTAAAGTATGGAGCATGTGCTTCGATAATTTCTGTTTCTTGTTATTTGCTTTATTTTGTTGGTTTTCAAAAATGGAATAAAAATCAAACTATTGGTAAGAAACTTATGAAAATTAAGGTTGTTAATAAAGATGGTAGTGATAATGTAAGTATTTGGAGATATGCCGTAAGAACAATATTTGCTTATAATTTGTTTTTTAATAGTTTAGGTATTTGTATAGCATTTTATTTCAGTGGAAAATCTTTCTTAATAACATTTATGGTTGTTAGTTTGCTGGGATATTTAATTACTTATGCTGGTTATTTAATGATTTTATTTAAGAAAGATGGAAGAGGTATTCATGATAGAGTTGGTGGTACTAAAGTTGTGGAGGTAGAAAATGTCACTTGTGAGGGTTAGGGAATATTTAAAACAATATGGAAAAGATAAAGAAATAATAGAGTTTAATGAGTCTAGTGCAACAGTTAGTGAAGCTGCACATGCTATTGGATGTGGTGAAGCAGATATTGCAAAAACTTTATCGTATATAGTTGATGGTAAACCAATTTTGATTGTCATGGCTGGTGATAAAAGATGTGATAATCATAAATATAAAGCATACTTTCACGAAAAAGCTCACATGATATCAAAGGAAAATTTGGTGGAATTAGTAGGTCATGAAGCTGGCGGTGTTTGTCCTTTTGGGGTAAATGAAGTCGTGGATATTTATCTTGATATATCTTTAAAAGAGCATGAATTTGTGTATCCTGCTTGTGGAAGTACTAATAGCGCTATTAAGCTTTCTATTCAAGAATTGGAAAGGCTATCTAATTATAAAGAATGGATAGATGTGACAAATTAGAATTAGCTTTTATAGTTAGTTCTTTTTTTCTAATATAGATTTTGAATAAGGTTTTCTTTCATCTGTTAAACCAAGTAAATAATCAATTGAAGTATTATAGTATTTTGCGAGTAATACCAATTTATCTATAGGAATAAGTCTTACTCCGGTTTCGTATAAACTATATTGCTTTTTGTGACATGTGTAAAACTTTTGCAATATCTTTTTGATATAAATCTTTATCTTGTCTTATTTCTTTAAGTCTTTCAATATTCATGTTTTACACCTCGCTGATTATATTTTCTCATATCCTCAAATGGTAATATTGACAATACCCTCAATTGAGGATATAATTAATTTATAATATACTCAATTGAGGGTATGGAGGTAATACATGAAGAAGATATATAAATTTAGTTTATTTATTTTGATACTACTTATTGGTTATTCGTTAGGTAAAATCAATAATATGAATGATGTTTATGAAGAAGGAAAAATTCAAAGTCCTAAAAAAATACTAATATGCTTTCAATGATGCTTGAAACAGATGCAGGTTCAGGAAATTATGAAATGACAACTAGAGATACTTGGCCAACAAGTGGGTATAAATTCAATTCAACATTATCAAAATGTGAAAATGGTGGAGAACTATCATGGGATAATGAAAATAAAAGAGTTTTGATGTCTGGAAATATGTCAGATAAATGTTATGTTTATTTTGATATAGCTGTTCTTAATCTTTCTTTGGACAATTACATTTTCAATTGGGAATCAGTTGATGGCGCATCATCTTATCAAATATATAGTAATGGAGAGTTGTTAACTACTACAAATAATACAAGTGCAGAAATATATGGTTATTATAATGAACCTGGAACTTATAACATCAATGTTAAAGCCTTGGATAGTGCTAATCAAGTAATACTTGATAGTAATGTTATTGCTTATAGTTTGGAAAAACAACAGTAGAATTGCCTAGCGATTTTAATAAAATTAATAGTAATTATGTTATGGCGTGCGGAAATTATTTTGATGATTGTACTTCTTCAAATGATGGTGTGTATTTTTATAACAGCCTTATTAAAACAGTTACTGCTTCACAAAAGAATAATATTTTATTTGAAAATAATAATTATAAAATAAATATAATAGATTTTAACGACTATTTAAATAAAACTAATAATCGGTGGAAGAGAGCGAGTGCTGTCGGCGATATAGTAATAAGATATAAAGTGAGTTTGCCAGTGGATTATTGTTTTACTTCCGCTTCTTGTAGTAATTATGCTTTGGAAAATATGAATATTATGGTTAATGGCGGAAAGGTTTATTTTTCTGATAATACGTTTGTTGTTGAAAACGTGAGTTCAGGTGGTATTTTATATATATGGGCTTTTCAATTAATTGAACCAGGAAAAATTCCTGCTGATTGGAAAATTTTAGGTGCAAGGTTTATCTGTCTTTCTTCAAATACTGATGTTTACGTTTATGATAAAAAAAGAAAAAGAAATTTAAAAAGAAGAAAATTAGTGAAGTTGATTATGATGATGAAATATTATGTTGGGACTTTGATAATGGTGAATTTGCTATAGCTAAACCTATTTGGATTAAAAAGTGTGAACAAACAAATAAATATAACTTACTTAAATTTAGTGATGGAAGTAGTTTAGAAACAATTAATCAACACAGAATATTTAATGTAGAAAAGGTATGTTTACTTATCCAATGAGTGATGATACACCGATTGGAACAACAACATTTAATAGTAAAGGCGAATATGTTAAATTGGTAAGTAAAGAAGTAATTGAAAAACCAATAGATTATTATAATGTAATGACAGAATATCATATTAATTTATTTGCAAATGATATACTTACATCCTGTAGATTAAGTAATATGTATAAAGTTAAGAATATGAAATATGAATATAATAAAAAAGAAATAATGAATATGATTTATCTAAATATGATGAAAAGTTAGTAAACGGACTTAGATTAAGAGAGCAAGATATAGAAGAAACTAAGTTAAAATCTTATGTTGATAATATGCTTAGATTAATGAAATGATAAAACCAGCAAGTTTAAATACTTGCTGGTTTTAGTCTTATTCTTTGCTTTACCTAAATCTTCTTCAGGTGTTTTGATTGTGTAATCTAAATGCGCATCACTTAATGCATAGCTAAATCTGTTTTTAAGTATATTTACCATGTTTGTGTATATTTGAATAGCATTTTCATAACGATTTTGCTTAATTAAATCATAGCATGGAAGTATATAGTTGTGTGCTAAAATAATGGAATCAATTAATGGGCAATTTGCTAATTCATGACTTATTACGGGCCCAATAATGTCATATTCTTGAAGTAATACTCTTCCTTCTTTTGTTTTCTTTAAATAATTTTCTCTGATAAATCTTAATGTTTGTAATACCTCGCAATTGTCTTCATATCCAAGAATTTCACATATTATTGTAGTTATAAAGCAACCTGATGGTTGGTAACCTCCTTCAAGTTTTTTTACATAGCTATAGCATGCCTTTTCACTTGCATCTTTATATTTGCAAGTTTCTGTACAGTAACACCTATCTCCCCAATATTCTTTTTGATTTTTGTCAAAATGTGCGCAATTTCCGCAGTAATCTGCCATTTTATTATTCCCCCTTTTTTTGAGTAATATATATTATAGTCATTTTTTTTTTAAAAAGTCAAGTTTTTTTTATTGTAAGGCACTTGACAATTTTTATTTAATGTATTAATATTGTATGGCGGTGGTAGAAATGGAAGATAAATTACTTTATAATTTACATTTGTTAAATAAGCTTATTGCAAGAGAATTTATTTGTAATAATAAAGATTTATTTTGTGGTGATCCAAGTGCAACACAGATGATTATTATGAATTATATTTTAAATCATCAAAATGAAGATATTTATCAAAAAGATTTAGAAGAAGCACTTCATTTAAGAAGAGCCACTGTTTCTGGAGTCCTTCAAACCATGGAAAAGCATGAGTTAATTGAAAGAGTTTTGTGTGATAATGATGTTAGATGTAAGAAAATTATTTTAAAAGAAAAAGCTAAGAAAATGTTTGATGTTAAAAAAAAATGGAATTTTTTAAATTAGAGGAAGTTATTAAAAAAGGTTTAAGTGATGAAGAAATTGAAATATTTTGTCATATAATAGAGAGTATGCAAAATAATATAAATGAGTATGCAAAGAGAAGAAAGGATTAATTATGTTTAAATTATTAAAAAGTTTTAGAAAAAAAAGAATGGTTAATTACTATAGTCAGTGTTTGTTTAATTGTTATGCAAGTGTGGCTTGAATTAAAGATGCCTGATTATATGTCAAAAGTTACTATTTTAGTGCAAACTGAAGGTAGTAAAATGTCTGATATCTTAGTAAATGGTGGATATATGCTTTTATGTGCTTTTGGAAGTTTAGTTGGTGCTATTATTGTTGGATATTCAATTGCTTTGTTGTCAGCTGGATTTTCTAAGAAACTTAGAGGTAAACTGTTTAGAAAAGTAGAAGAAATGTCTATGAGTGAAGTAAAAGGTTTTTCTACGAATAGTTTGATTACGAGAACTACGAATGATATTACACAAGTTGAAATGTTTGTAGGCTTTGGGTTGCAATTATTAATTAAAGCTCCAGTTACGGCGGTTTGGGCTATAACTAAAATTCTTAATAAAAGTTGGGAATGGAGTGTGGTAACATCTGTTGCTGTAGTTATTTTACTTGTTGTAATTGGTATTTTAACTATTATTGTGCTACCTAAATTTAAGATTGTACAAAAGTTAACAGATAAATTAAATGAAGTTACAAGAGAAAATTTAACTGGTATAAGAGTAGTTAGAGCATTTAATGCGGAAGACTATCAAGAAAAAGAAATTTAAAAATGTAAATAATGATTTAACTAATTTACAATTGTTTAATCAAAAATCAATGTCAATTATGTCACCAGTTATGTATTTAATTATGTATATGTTAACACTTGTTATATATTTTATTGGGGCTTATCTTATTAAGGATGCCATAATGGCTGATAAAATTGGTTTATTCGGTGATATGGTTGTATTTTCTTCATATGCAATGCAAATAATTATGTCATTTTTGATGCTTGCTATGATATTTATGATTTTACCAAGAGCAGAGGTTTCTGCATCTAGAATTAATGAAGTTCTTGATACTGATATAAGTGTTAAAGATGGTAATGTTGAAACTAAAAAGTGAAGTTGGTACAATTGAATTTAAAAATGTTTCGTTTAAGTATCCTGATGCCGAAGAGTATGTTTTAAGAAATATATCGTTTAAGGCAAATAAAGGAGATACTGTTGCATTTATTGGTTCAACTGGTTCAGGTAAATCAACATTGGTAAACTTAATAGTTAGATTTTTATGATGTAACTGATGGTGAAATATTGATTGATGGTAGAAATATTAAGGATTATAAGCTTGAGTATTTATATAAGTTAATTGGTTATGTTCCTCAGAAGGCAGTTATGTTTAATGGAACAGTAAATTCTAATATTGCTTATGGGGATGCTAAAAAAGTAATATCTGATAATGAAATAAAGGAAGCAGCAAGAGTTGCTCAGGCTGATGATTTTGTGTCAAAAATGGATAATGAGTATGAATCTCATATAGCTCAAGGTGGTACGAATGTTTCTGGTGGTCAAAAACAAAGACTTGCAATTGCACGTGCTATAGCTAAAAATCCTGAAATATATATTTTTGATGACTCATTTTCTGCTTTAGATTATAAAACTGACGCTGTTCTTCGTGAAGAATTAAAGAAATACACAAAGGATGCAACTAGTTTAATAGTTGCTCAAAGAATTGGTACAATAATGAATGCTGATAAAATAATAGTTCTAGATAATGGAACATCTGTAGGTGTTGGTACACATGAAGAATTATTAAAGAGTTGTGAAGTTTATAAAGAAATTGCTTTATCACAACTTTCAAAGGAGGAATTAGATAATGCCAAGACCAAATAGAGAAGTAGAAAAAGCTAAAAGATTTTAAGGGCGCTATTAAAAGGTTAATTAATGAATTGTCAGGTTTTAAAAAATTAACTATAGTTGCGTTAGTTCTAGCAGCTTTAGGTTCTATTCTTACTATAGTAACACCTGATATTTTGTCTAATTTAACTGATGAAATATCAAATGGTTTAGTTATGAATAAAGATAATTTTGAAAAAATTACAAAAGAAGTAACTGGTAGTTTAAATGAAGAAAATATTAGTAAAGTTGTTAAAATAGACTTTAGTGAAAAAAATATAACAAGTATTATGATGGATAATGGTATTTCTTCAGAAGATAAGGAAAGTTTTCGTAAATTACTTGGAGAAATGCAAAGTGATTCTGGTAATAAAGTTAAGTTAATTGCTAATATTCCAGATAGTATTTTACATAAACTTGTTGTAAGCAATAAGGAAGATACCATTAAATTTATTAAGAGCTTAAATGGTAATGTGTTAGTTCCAGATAGTATTGCTAAAGAAATATTCAAAGAATTTAAAATTGATGGTGTTAAAATAAGTGTAAGTGATCAGAGGAAATTTTTGGAAATAGTTAGTGGTATGAATGAAAATATGGATGTAACTAGTATATATGCAAAAGTAGATGAAATGCCTAGTTCTATAAAAAAAGAATTAGTTGAACCATATATGAATATTGATAAAATAAAAAATATAGCTATATTTTTGGTTACTATTTACTTGATTAGTGCAATATTTACTTATTTTGAGTCAATACTTATGTGTGATGTTTCAAATAATTTTGCTAGAAAACTACGTGGTAATATTTCAAGTAAAATAAATAAGTTACCACTTAAATATTTTGATAAACATGCAATGGGTGATACTTTATCAAGAGTAACAAATGATGTTGATACGATTGCTCAATCTATGAACCAATCATTATCAACTTTGGTTAGCGCAATTACATTATTTCTAGGTACAACAATTATGATGTTTGTAACAAACTGGGTTATGGCAATTACTGCAATACTTGCAAGTTTATTTGGGTTTGTATTTATGGCAGCTATTTTAGGTAAACTCAAAAAAAAATACTTTGTGGCTAAGCAAAAAAGAACTTGGGGATTTAAATGGACATATTGAAGAAGTATATTCAGGACTTAATGTAGTTAAAACTTATAATGGTGAAAAAATATCAAATGAAAAATTTGATGAATTAAATGATAAATTATATAAAGCAAATTGGAAGAGTGGATTTTTATCAGGTTTAATGATGCCAATGATGAGTTTTATTGGTAATTTTGGTTATGTTGCAGTATGCGTTGTTGGGGCACTACTTGCCTTAAATGGTTATATTAGTTTTGGCGTAATCGTTGCATTCATTGTTTATGTAAGATTATTTGTTTCTCCACTTTCTCAAATAGCTCAAGCTATGACTAGCTTACAATCAACTGCAGCAGCTAGTGAAAGGGTATTTGAATTTTTAGATGAAAAAAAGAAATGCATGATGAAAGCAAATTAACAAAAATCTTAGATAAAAAAGAAGTAAAAGGTAATATTGAATTTAAGAATGTAGTATTTAAATATGATGGAAATGAAACTCCAACAATTAAGAACTTTAGTGCTAAAGCAAAAGCTGGTCAAAAAATAGCTATTGTTGGTCCTACAGGTGCTGGTAAGACTACGATGGTAAATTTACTTATGAAGTTCTATGATATTAATAGTGGAGAAATACTTATTGATGGTGTTTCTACCAAAGAATTAACAAGGAATAATATTCATAGGTTGTTTACTATGGTTCTTCAAGATACTTGGGTATTTAATGGTACTGTTAGGGATAATATTGTTTATAATGCTGAAAATATAACTGATAACGAAGTTGAAACTGTTTGTAAAACTGTTGGACTTGACCATTTCATTAAAACCTTACCTGATGGGTATAATACTATATTAAGTGATAATGACTCTGTTTCTGCAGGTCAACGACAACTTTTTAACTATTGCCCGAGGTATGTTGCAAGATGCACCATTCTTGATTTTAGATGAAGCTACTAGTAATGTTGATACAAGAACTGAAGAATTGGTGCAAAAAGCAATGGATAAATTAACTGAAGGTAAAACATCATTTATAATTGCCCACAGATTATCAACAATAAAAAATGCTGATTTAATACTTGTTATGAATAATGGTAATATAATTGAGCAAGGAAATCATGAAGAACTTATGAAACAAAAAGGTTTTTATGCTGATTGTATAATTCACAATTTAAGTTATAAAGAGTGCTTAGGCATTCTTTTTTTTGAAAATATAATAATCAAACCATTGAAAATGTCATAATAAAATGCTTGAAAAAGTAATAATTTATTTTATATCATATAATGAAAGCGTTTAAAGTTAGGTCTTTTTATGATATACTAGAGTTGAATTTAAATTTGAAAAAACTATATATAGGTGTTATAATAATTCCTAATTTAGGAGGTGACTTTTTTGCATAATAAAATTTTAATAGCAGAAGATGATATGGATATAGTAGAACTTCTCAAACTTTATTTAGAAAGTAATGGTTTTGATGTGACATCAACATATGATGGGCTTGGAGCTTTGGATGCTTTTAAAAAAGGTAATTATGATATTATAATTGCAGATTTAATGATGCCAGGTTTAAATGGTTATGAACTTATCAAAATAGTAAGAGAAACTAGTAATATTCCAATTGTCATTGTATCTGCTAAAAATATGGATAGTGATAATTTTGGGACTTGATATCGGTGCTGATGCTTATATAACTAAACCATTTAATCCTTTGGAGTTAGTTGCTTATGTTAAAGCATTACTTCGTAGATATTATGAGTTTAAAAGTTCAAATAATGAAATTAATACCTTAAACGTTGGTGAACTTTCTCTTGATTTAAGTAAATATATTTTTATGAAGAATAATAAAATTGTGCCCCTTACATCAACTGAAATTAAAATACTTGCAATGATGATGAAGTCACCTGGTAAAGTATTTACAAGGAGCCAAATTTATGAATGTATTAATGGGGATTTTTATGATACTGATGATAATACCATGATGGTTCATATTTCAAATATTAGAGGAAAGATTGAGAATAATCCTGCAAAACCAGAATATATAAAAACAGTTAGGGGGTTAGGTTATAAATTTGAAAACAAAGAAGAAATATAGTTTTAGCAAATATATTATTATTCAATTTGCTATTTACACCTTAATTATTTTAGGGGTTGCTTTATTAACATATTTATCAATTAATTGGAGGCTTAACAATAGTTTTTTTAGTATTGGATGATTTTCTTCTTTATAAAGAAAAACTTGAGTATGAAGATTATGATGGTATTCCAATGTCTAAGTTTCCTGGATGTGATTTTGCCATATATGATGAAAATAATGAGCTTATTTATACAACTGATGGTGATGTAAAAGACATTGTTGATGGTGATGACTTAGAGTTTGTTAACGATTATAGTGGAACTTATTATTATAATATTTTTAATTACAAAAAAAAAAAAAATAGAGATAAAATATATAAAACCACATATGATGCTGAAATTGATGAAGAAATAGTTATTGGTAATGCTAAATTAAATGAAGACTTGAAATAGTTGAGGGCAATCTTTTTAATGAAAAAATAGCTTAACTGAAAGAGAACTTGATTTACTAAATGGTTATTATAATGATGAACAAATGGTAGAAAAGTATAAATATGTAACATCTGGCAATGGATTAAAAAGAACTTTGCTTTTTATGTCACCGACATTTACTGCGGAAAGCTATGACTCTGCGGTTTCTGATTCTAGTAACGTGTGGTTTATTTCTATTCCAATTTTGATAATTATTATTATAATTGAAACTTATATATTTAATCGTAGAGTTAAAAAAAAATCTTAAAAAGAATTAAATAAAGTTATTTCATCTTATGAAAATGAAGAAATTATTGTAAATGATACGAATTTACCAAAGGAATTTGATGAAGTTGCAGAAAGTTTTGAAAATTTAATGGAAAAATTAAAAAAATCAAATGCAGAAAAAATTAAAATTTATGAAGATAAACAAAAATCTATTGCTAATTTATCTCATGATTTGAAAACTCCTCTTACTGTTATTAGTGGGTACTCAAAAGCATTTTTAGATGATTTGGTTCCTGATAATAAGAAAAGACAATATATGGAGAGCATCAATAAGAAAGCGTGCGTTGCAACAGATGCTATTGATTCATTGTTTTTATATACACATATGAATAATTCAGAGTATAGTTTATGTAGAGAAAAAAATAGATATAGTAACATTTACTAAAGAATATTTAGCGGAAAAATATAATGAAATTGAGTCTGCTGGTATGCATTTAGAAGTAGATATTGAAGAAAATAAAATATTGTTTGATGCTGATAAAAAAATGCTTTTTAGAAGAATATATGAGAATATAATAAATAATTCTATTAAATACAATAAAAAGGGAACTAAGATATATTTTAAAATGTGGAAAGATAAAACATTAAATATAGTAATCGGAGATGATGGCATTGGAATTGATAAAGAAATAAAAAGATAGATTATTTGAACCATTTGTTACAAGTAATAAAGCTAGGACATCTGGTGAAGGTACTGGACTAGGACTTGCAATTGTTAAAAACTTTGTGGAACTTCATGATGGTGAAATAGTTTTAGTAAGTAAAGCACATAGAAAAATGAAGACTGAATTCTTAATGAAATTCAAAATTTAATAAATAATTTGTTGCTAAAAACAAAGCAAGCATATACATGTATATGCTTGCTTTTTGTACTGTAATAAGCAAATTTTATAAAGTGGCTTAAATTTCTTGCTTTTAAAACGTATTTGTAATATAATTAATTTATGGAATATCCAGTTTGATTGGATGTTACCTCTTCAAGTTCAATGGAATGGAAAAGGGGTGATGTCTATGAAGGCCAGAGAAGACTTAATAAAACTTCTTTTGATAATTATTTTATTACAATTATTTGCCATTTTGGCGTTAATTATAAAATAAGAAAAGCATCTAAATCAACGGGGTTGGTTTAGATGCAAACCACTAAATTGGTATCATTCAATCTCGACAAAAACTGGATGTTCCTTTTATTATATGCAAATCTTCTTTGCTAAATACATAATAACATAAATGTGGCTAAAAGTCAAATTCAATTTCTTAATAAAAATTAAGGTTTGGTTAAGAAATAATTTATTATATTAATGTATAATTATTTTGAGGTAAAAATGTATGAAAAACGTATTAGAATATTTAGAAAATATTAAAAATGATAATAAGGTTATTGATAAGAATGGAAGTATTACTTATAAAGACTTGCAAGTGGTTAGTAAAAAAAATAGGTAGTGGACTTGCAAAGTATGTTAAAAATAACGACCCCGTTCCAGTTTATATGGAAAAAGGGATTTCTTGTCTTGAAGTTTTTATGGGAAGTTTATATGCTGGTGGCTTTTATAGTTTACTTAATGCTGGACTTCCAAAAATGAGGCTTGAACAAATAATTAATGTTTTAGATGTAGATTATGTAGTAACTGATAAAGAACATTTGGAAAATGCTAAAGAATTTTTTCCTAATAAAAAGTTAATACTTTATGAAGACTTGGTTGATAGTGAAGTAGATGATGAATTGCTTTCTAATATTAGAGCTAGAAAACTTGATGTTGATCCTGTTTATGCAAATTTTACAAGTGGATCAACAGGTGTACCTAAAGGGGTTGTGGTTGGAAATCGTTCAATAATTGATTTTATAGATAATTTTACAAGTACCTTTGGGATTAATGAAACTGATATTATTGCTAATCAAGCCCCATTTGATTTTGATGTTTCTGTTAAAGATATATATCCAGCTCTAAAAACAGGAGCAACACTTGTTATTGTTCCTAAAGAATTATTTTCAAGGCCTGCTGAACTTATTGATTTTTTGGTAGAACATAAAGTTACAACGATGACTTGGGCAGTGTCTGCGCTTTGCTTAATTTCGACATTTCATGGTTTAGATTATAAAGTGCCTGAAACAGTTAAAAGAGTTATGTTTAGTGGTGAAGTTATGCCAATGAAACATTTGAAGGAATGGATGAAACACTTGCCAAATGCAACTTTTGTTAATTTGTACGGACCAACTGAAATTACATGTAATTGTACTTATCATATTATTGATAGAAATCGTGAATATGAAAAAATACCTGTTGGTATACCATTTAATAATGAAGATGTTTTCTTGTTAGATGAAATAATAAATTGGTTGTAAATAGTGAAATTAAGGGAGAAATATGTGTACGAGGTAGTGCGCTTGCACTTGGTTATTATAAAAATAAAGAACAAACTGATAGAGCATTTGTTAAAAATCCATTAAATGATAAGTATATAGAATATATTTATAGAACTGGAGATTTAGGTTATTATGAAAATAATGACTTGTATTTTGGGGGAAGAAAAAGACTTTCAAATAAAATATATGGGACATAGAATTGAGCTAGAAGAAATAGATAAAGCTATTGGTAGTTTTGAAGGTGTAGAAAGAGTCTGTTCTATATTTAAAGAAGAAAAAAGTAGACTTTATGCCTTTTATATTGGTGACGTTGAGGTAAAAGAATTACATGAAAAGTTATCTAAAGAATTACCTGTATTTATGATACCTAGTAAATTTGTTAAATTAGAAGAAATGCCTTTAACTAAGAATGGTAAGATTGATAGAAAGAAATTGGAGGAGTTTATATGATGGATATTAAAACTATTGAAAGTATTGGAACACCATTTTATGTGTTTGATATTGATGTTTTGAAAAATAGAATAAATTATCTTAAAAGTATGTTGCCAAAAAATGTACATTTATGTTTTGCAATGAAAGCTAATCCTTTTGTGGTTAAAGAAATAGAGGATACCATAGAAAAGTATGAAATATGTTCTTATGGTGAATGGAATATTGCAAATGAGCTTGGCGTTGCACATGAAAAAAAATGGTTATATCAGGTGTTTATAAAGATGAAACTAGCATGGAGAATATAATTAATCATTATAAACATGGTGAAGTTATTACAATTGAATCATTAAATCAAATAAAATTAGTTGATAAAATAACTAAAGATAAAAAATGTTGTTGTGGATGTGATTTTAAGACTTACAAGTGGTAATCAATTTGGTATGAGTGAAGAAGAAATAATATCTATTTTGGAAAATAGATTAAAATATAATATGTTAAATATCATGGGTATTCAATATTTTTCGGGAACTCAAAAAAAATTATCAAGAAGAATTATAAAAGAACTTGAATATGTTGATGACTTTGTTCAAAAATTAAAAAATGAATTAGGTTTTGTAACTGAAGAGTTAGAGTTTGGACCTGGTTTTCCAGTTATGTATTTTGAAGCAGAAACTGATTTTGATGAAAATACATACTTAATGGAAATTGCTGATAAGATAAAAAAAATTTAAAATATCAAGGTCATATTACAATGGAACTTGGAAGAAGTATTGTGGCATCATGTGGAAGTTATTATACTAAAGTTGTTGATAAAAAACAAATAAAGAAGGAAATTTTGTTATTTTAGATGGTGGCATGCATCATATTGTGTATTATGGTCAAATGATGGCAATGAAAAAGCCTATGTTAGATGTAATTCCTAGAAGAAGTGGTAATGAAGAAAATTGGAACTTGGTTGGAGCATTATGTACAATTAATGATTTAATTGTTAAAGGGCTATCTGTTAATGGTTTAGAACTTGGTGATGTATTTGTGTTTAAGAATACTGGAGCTTATGCAATGACTGAAGGAATTAGTTTATTCTTGAGCCGTGATTTACCTAAAATTTTATTTGTTAAAGATGGTAAAATAGAAGTAGTTAGAAGTAATATTCAAACCTATAAATTAAATATGCCATTTAAAGGAGGTGAAAATTAATGGAAAAATTAATTGAAATATTAGAAGATTTAAATCCAGAAGTTGATTATAATACTTGCATTAATTTAATAGATGGACATTATTTAGATTCACTTGCAATTTTATCACTAGTTGCTGAAATTGAAGAAGAATTTGATGTTGTAATTCCAACAGTTGAAATAATTCCTAGTAATTTTAACTCTGCTCAAAGTTTGTGGGCTTTAATTGAAAGATTAAAGGAAGAAGATTAGTATGCAATATTGTAGTTTAGTTTATTTGGCTGCTTTTTTTGCCAATTACACTATTAATATATGCTTTAACTAATAAGAAGAAAAAGATGGCTTGTTTTACTTATAGCAAGCTATATTTTCTTCTTATCTTTAAGTGGTAAGTTAATTGTGTATTTACTATTTTCTACACTTTCAATTCATCATTTTGGGTTATGGCTTGATAGATTAAATAAAGATAGAGATAAAGAAGTAGAGTTAAATAAGGAAAATAAAAAAGAAATAAAAAAGAATTATATAAGAAAAAAAATGGGAAGAGTAGTGTTTCTTGCAGTACTTATTCATATTGGTTTGTTGGTATGTTTAAAATACACTGGCTTTTTTGGAGAGAATATTAATAATTTATTGGAAATTTTAAATGTTGATTTTAGATTTAAAATACCTAAAATATTAATACCTATTGGTATATCTTTTATACTTTGCAAGGACTTTCTTATATATTTGATGTTTACAAAGGGAAAATTGATGCTGATTTTAATTTAGGTAGACTTGCTTTATTTATGTCATTTTTTCCATGTATTATGGAAGGACCAATTTGTAGATATAGCGATACCGCAACTAAGCTTTATGATGGTGAAGATTTAACTTACAAGAATTTGGCTTTTGGTGCTCAAAGAATACTATGGGGATTATTTAAGAAAATGATTATTGCTGATAGGCTTAACCCTTTTATAGAAAAAATATTTTGTGAATATAATTCTTTGGATGGTGGAGTAATACTTTTTGGGGGCAATATTTTATACAATTCAACTTTATGCAGATTTTTCCGGTACAATTGATGTTGTAATAGGTTCTGGTGAACTGTTTGGAATATCTTTGCCTGAAAATTTTAGACAACCATTCTTTAGTAAGAATATATCTGATTTTTTGGACAAGATGGCATATTACTTTGGGAACTTGGTTTAGAGATTATATCTTTTATCCAGTTTCTTTCTAAACCTATGAAGAAAATGACCCTTAATTTAAGAAAAATTTTAGGTAATCATTTTGGACCTTTGGTAGCTGGAAGTGTAGCACTTTTATGTGTTTGGCTTTCAAATGGATTATGGCATGGAGCAGCATGGACTTTTGTTTTCTTTGGTATATATCATTTTATACTTATTGTTTTAGGTAATATTTTTTCACCATTTATTATTAATGTTTGTAAAAGACGGCATATTACTAGAACTAGTAAGCCATATGTGTTTATGCAAATAATTAAAACTAGTATTTTAGTTGTATTTGGTGAGCTTTTCTTTAGAGCAACTACTTTATCAAGTGGTTTTGCAATGTTTAAAAAGATATTTACTGATTTTAGCTTTGATTCGTTAAAAATGGGAACTATTTTTAAACTTGGATGTGATAGAGCTGATTTTACAATTATTATACTTGCTTTTAATTATTATATTTATTGTTGGTTTACTTAAAGAAAAAAGGAATTAATGTAAGAGAATTAATTGCAAAGCAAAATATATTTGTTAGATGGACTTTGTATTATTTGCTAATTATTGCTATTGTAATTTTTGGAGCTTATGGGTTTGGTTATGCACCAGTTGACCCAATATATGCTAATTTTTAGGGAGGTATTATGAAAAATTATTATAAACCTATAGTTTTTGTTATTATTTTATTTTTTTTTATATTACTTGAATTTCACATTTTTTGTTCCAAAAAAGTAATGCTAAAGGTAATGGTATTCATGAGGCACGAGCAAATGGGGTTTTTGGAGAAGAAAAAAATACTATTGATGTTTTAGTGATTGGGGATAGTGAGTCATTTACAAGTATTTCACCTTTACCTATATGGAAAAAATATGGTTTTACTATGTATAACGGAGGTGTTTCTAGACAATATTTAGTTGATACTTATGATTATTTAAATAAAGTTTTAGAATATCAAAGTCCAAAGGTTGTACTTCTTGAAGCAAATGCTATTTATAGAAAAAAATGAATGTTAATAACGTGTTATCAACAAAAAGTCAAAATATGTTACCTATTTTAAAATATCATGATAGGTGGAAGAGTATGACAAGTAATGATTTTACTAAAAAATAAAATATACATGGACAGATGAATTAAAAGGTTTTTATTATAATATAAGTGTTGTTCCACCAAAAAGTGTAGGTAATTACATGAAAAATAATAAAAAAAAGAACTGGTATAAGTTCTATTAATAAATATTATTTAGATAAAATAATTGATAAATGTCATCAAAATGATATAAAAATAATTTTATACACTGTTCCTAGTACCCTTAATTGGAATGAAAAAAAGAGATGAAGAAGTTACAAAATATGCTAAAAGTAAAAATATTGAATATTTAGATTTAAATTTATTGGTTAATGAACTGGGGATAGATTGGGATCAAGATTCTCGTGATGGTGGGGACCATTTAAATTATTATGGTGCTGTTAAAGTTACGGAATTTATGGGTAAATATTTATATGATTTAAATATACTTCCAAATCATAAAGGCGATGCTAAATATGATGGTTGGAATAAAGCCTATGAAAAATATGAAAATAAGATACTTAGTAAAAAGTATAAGTATAACTAATATTTAATAAGAAAATTTGTTGTATAATTATTTTGGTATATGAAAAGAGATGTTTTATTCTCTGAAAAGGGCTGTTATTATAACAGTCCTTTTAAATTAGTTTTTCTATTTCTTCTTTGGTTAATCCAGTTATTTCAACTATTTCATCAACAGGATAGCTTTTTTTTTTTTAGCAAATTAATTGCAATTTCAGCTTTTCCCTCGGCTTTACCTTCGGCAAGCCCTTCATTCTTTCCTTTAGCTTTTCCTTCAGCAAGAGCCTCTCTACGTACTAATTCATCTCTGGTATTTCTAACTAACATTTCATCTTCTTCTGGTGTAAGACCATAAACAAAAGCAGCATCACTATTTAATCTTTTCAAATTATCAACACTCTCCTTAATGATAGCGTTATTCATTTTCTTAGAATACTTTTCTAATTCCTCTTCATCTTTTATACCTATCATGGTTAGAATAGGTGCTTTCATAACGCTTTCTATGTCATTATCATACCAAAACTTTGCAAACTTTTCAACATTAATTTCATAATATTTAAACCTTGGATCAAGTTCTTCGTTGTGGCTTTTGTCATAAATGGTATAACATTTTATTAATGGTGTATCCTTCCTTACATTATAATTGAGAGAAATATGAATAAATTCTGACTCAATATCATATTTTTCTCCGGCGATAGTATATTGACTGCAGAAAGAAAAATAATAATTCATATTTCTTATTTTATCTTCTTCATTATAAGTAGAATTAAGTTCTAGATTAATTTTACGTTTTCCAGCTTCAAGAAGTAAATCAACTCTTTTATACCTTTCTTTTTTTCTACGAGCATTTAGTTCAATCGGAATAAACTTTATTATTCTATCAACTTTTGTTTCTAAACATTCACTTAAAAGTTCACATAGTAAATCTGTTCTTTTCTTATCTTCTCCGACGAATATAGCCTTAAACATTTTATCATAATTAAATCCATAAAATGTTTTTCTTTAATTTCATTTGTCATAAAATTTTCTCCCTTCATATAAGACTCTATTCTAAGTTCACTATACAAAAAAAGTCAAGAAAAATCGGTCGACATGGTTCGACAATTATTTTAAAAACGTAGTTTTTACCTAGATTTTATGGGCGTCTTTTACTTGCAAATTTTTATAAAAAAGATTAAAGTTTGTAGCACAACTAAAAAGTCACTATGAAATTAAAAAAATTAATTTCATAGTAGTCATTTTTGTTTATTTCAAAAATAAACTTAGCTTATTTATTATATAAACTTTCAATCATTTTATTGATTATTTCTTTATCTTCTTCATCTAGTTCATAATATTTGTTTATTATATTATCACTAAACAACCCATTAATTGAAGTACCTAAAGTTTCTGCGATTTTATATGCAACTGGTAAAGATGGTATTCTTTGGTTGGTTTCGTAACAAGCAATACTTTGATGAGATACACCGACTTTGGTGCTTAATCTAACTTGTGTCATTTTTTCTTTTTTCTCTTAGTTTTTGCATATAAATGAAATTCATCACTTGTTTTTTGACATAAATATCACTCCTAGTTATATTATGTACCAAAAAATATTAAAAAACTTTCACTCATAGTTGCAATTTCTAAAAAACAATATTATAATATAATTGGATGAAAGAATAAAAAAATAACAACGTTTTACATAATGTTGTCATTTTCTTTCATCTATCCTTTTGGCAATTATATAATGCTGTTTATTGTAGGTAATTAAATCGGCACTGGTTACACCGAGTACATCGGAAAATTTGTCAAGCAGCTCTAAAGTAGGCTTCCTTTTTCCGTTTTCAAGTTGGTTTATATAAGGAAGGGTACTACCTAAAAGCTCTGCATACTTTTCTTGGGACAGATTTCTTTGGTATCTGTAGTATTTTAAATTAATTGCAAGTATGTCCTTGCTTTCAAGCCGTTTTAACAAATATTTTCACCGTCCTTCATTAACAATTATAGAAAATTGCCATAATTAAGTCTTTAATACACTTGTATTTAATAAAATTTTGGTTTATAATATAGGTGTGTATAATAAAGAGGAGTAGTTTTATGGAAAGTAGAAAAACAAAAATAATAAGTGTAGTGGCAATTGTAGCATTAGCGCTCACAGTAATAACGGCAACATATGCCTATTTCAATGCCCAAGGAGGAAGTGCAACATCAACCAATTTAAATGTAACAACATATACCACAGATGTATTTACATTTGCAGCTGGGGATGAAATAAACTTAGAAATAACGCAAAGTAATTTTGCAAGTGGAAAAGGAAATGCTGTAGGAAATACATTTGCAAGTGCAACGCTCACAGCAAATAATAAGACGAATACAGCAACAGAACATTATTATTTATATTTAAATATAGAAAATAATGATTTTGAATATACAGTAAATAATACAACACCAGAATTAATGTTAACAATAACAGATAGTGAAGGAAATGAAGTAACAGATATAGAAGGATTAACACATACAACAGTAACAGATGCCAAAGGAGCAACAGTAAGTGGATATATATAACAACCAAAAAGTGGGTTACTTACAATATTCAAAAAATAGAGAAATAACAACAACATCAAAAAAGGAAGAAAAATGGAATATAACAATAACATTTGTAAACTATGATGAAAATCAAAATGGTAATGCCGGAAAAAGCATGAGTGCAAAAGTGATGATACAAAAGGAAGAGAGAAAAAGTATTCTTAGCAGATTATGTAAAATCACTATATACAGGAACCCAAGGAGAAAATAGTATCTATTATCATGATAGTAGTTTAACAAATGGAGCAGGAGATAGCTCATATAGATATTCTGGCGCAAATCCAAATAATTATGTATGTTTTGGAACAAATACAACACCATGCCCAACAGATAACCTATATAGAATAATCGGAGTATTTGGAAATCAAGTAAAATTAATTAAATATGATTATGCAACAAGTGCATTACTAGGAACAGATGGAGAATTACCAAGGAACGGGAACACCAAATTCATCATATTATAAAGGAAGTTTAACAACAATAAATACATATTATTGGAATAACTCAACACAAAAGAATACATGGAGTGAAAGTTTATCTGAATAAAACCAACTTAAATACAAATTTTATTAATAATATCGGAACAGAATGGGCGAATAAGATAGCAAAACAACATGGAAAGTTGGGGGAAATACATATGCAAATATATCACAAGTAGTACCGGCAACAGCATATCAAAATGAAGTAGTGAACCCAGTAACGACAAATACAACAGATAATGCAACAGAATATAGTGCAAAAATAGGCTTAATGTATGTATCAGACTATGGATTTATGCAGCATCACAAGATGCGTGGACATTAGTATATAATTATGATGCAACAACAGATTAATGGTTCAACAATAAGATCGTTGAATTGGATGCATATGGGATATTATGATTGGACTATTTCCCGTTATCGCGGACAATTCGTCCAGTGTGTTCGGTATGTATAGCACTGGCTACGTGGACTACGGCTACGTGGGCGGCAACAGTGGGTGCAGGCCGTCCTTCAGTCTTTTGTCTTCCACGACATATGTATCGGGGAGCGGCAGTGCCAGCGACCCGATGGTAATAAACTAGTACTTTAGGACATGCTATAGCCATAGCGCGTCCGCGTGCTAGGCAAGCCGCGACAAAATTCAGCTGGAGTGAGAAGGAAGAGGTAGTCTTTGGGAGAACAAGAGGCTGCCGCGTCTGCGGTGTGGGCAGGCGTGGCAGTAGCGTTTTTGGCATTCGTGATGCACGATGTAAGTCCAAAAAAAGGGTAATCTTGTGGTAAATTTCCCGTAATGCGGACAATTCGAACAATGCGTTCAATGTGAACAACGATGGTAACGTGAACAACAACAATGTGAACAACAACAATGGCGTGCGGCCGTAGACCTTTATAGTTCTAGGGATTATAAGATTAAGGTTTTATAGTGAATGAGATAAAGGACAAAGATTATCCTGTGGTTTGATGTGCTGCGAATGAGGAATATGGATGGGAAGGCATACGTGTCATCCCTGATAACCATATTAAAAACTATTAATGGCAATAGTTGCAAAAAAGGAGTTTAAAAAAATATAAGGAGTAAAAATGGAAAAAAAGTTGTGTAGTACTATATAAAGCTGGTAAGTTTTATAGTGCTTTTGGGGATAATGGGGTTATTATTCATAACTTAATGGGATATAAATTTGTTGAATATAAAAATTCTGCAGGTTTTCCAGAAAGTGCTATTGCTAAAGTTAAAAAATATTTTAGAACAAGAAAAATTGTCTTATAAAATTTATGAAAAAGATACTTTACTCGAAGAACATAAAGGAATTGCCAAAGCTTATAATAATATGCTTAAAACCTCTCTAACTAAGCTCGAAATGGAAAATAGATTAAATAGACTTCAAGACAAACTAGATAATTTTAGTTTAGATGATTTAGAAAAAGTTGTCGAAGGAATAGAAAGTGCAACCCTCTGATAATAATGATAAATTCTTGATAATTAAAAATATCAAGAATTTTATATTGAGTTTAGAGAAGTTATTAATTACTTTTCCTAAAAAGATATGTTTACAAAAAATATGGTATATGAAGATGCTCTAGAAGTATTAGAATTAGTTTCTAAGGCAAATTATGATACTAGAGTTGAAATAAAAAAAACATATCAAATTGAAGCTTTAGCTAAAATTAATAAAATAGATTTTTATCTAGAAAGAGCTTATAAATTTAAATATATTAGTGAAAGACAATGTATGAATGCTATAAGAGATTTAGAAAAAATAAATAGAATGTTGTATTCTTGGTGTAATAATGAAAAATGATATTAAGTTACAAAATTTGTTATTTATATATGAAAAAGAGATAAGTAAAAATGTTAAAAACAAGAAAAAACTATATGATTTTGAAATTAATAAGATGCAGTATTTAGAAAATATTATGAATATGCTTAATAATGGTAGTGTTGGTCATAATAGGTATAATATATTTTTAATTTATGAACCTAAGTGTAGATTAGTTATGAGTCTTTCAGTTAAAGATAAAGTAATAAATCATTTTGTGACTAGATATACTTTGGAAAAAGAAATTAACTAAATATTTGGATGATAGAAATGTCGCTACTAGAAAAGGAATGGGAACTGATTATGCTATTAAGTTAGTTATTAAATATATGAATAAACTAAAACAAAAATATAATAAGTTTTATGTTCTTAAATTAGATATTAGTAAGTATTTTTATAGTATTGATCATGATGTTCTTAAAAGTTTAATGGTTGACAAATTAGATACTTATGAATTTGATATTATTTCTAAAATAATTGATAGTACAAATAAAACTTATATTAATGAAACTATAAATAGGTTGAAACTTAAAAATAATGCAGATGTTCCTTTATATGAATATGGTAAAGGTTTACCTATTGGTAATATGACTAGTCAGTTTTTATCAATATATTATTTATATAAGTTGGATCATTTAATAGTAAATGATTTACATTTGAAATATTATGTTAGATATATGGATGATTTTATTATTTTTGATAATGATTTAGAACATTTAAAAAAATGTAAAGATATAATAATTGAAAGTTTAGAAAATGATTATAAGTTAAAGGTTAATAAAAAGAAAACTTGGATTTGTAATATTGAAAATGGTTTTAGTTTTTTAGGATATACTTGTAAGGTCATAGATAATAAAACTATTGTTAGAATAAAGAAAAGTAATATAGATAAAATAAAGAAAAAGAGTTAAAGAAGTTAAGTATTTATATGATAATGGTAAAATGGATATTTATAAAGCTTTTTGCTCTATTATGACATATACTTATAGTTATAAGTTTAGTGATAATTATAAAATTAGAAAAATTATAGATAGGTATTGGTATGGAGAATAAATATTATTTTTTTAAAAAAATGTATAAAGATTATGTTGTTATTTTAGAGAGTAAAGGCAAATATAAAAGTTTTGGATATGATAAAGAATTAATTAAATATATAAAAAATAAAGATATAAATTATGTAATTGTAGATAATGACTTTAAAGTAAGTGTGGTACAAGTAAATCATATTAATAATTATAATAGATACTTGATAATAAATTTCATGAAAATAATATTTCAAAAAAATGGTTTTTTATAATTTGCAAATGTTTGAATAACTATATTATTTAGTAATATATATTAAATAAGGGGGGGATATAGTGTTTGAGGCACTTAAGTTTTTCATATCTTCATAGGTGTATCTTACATTTTGATATGTTCCATCAATTGTTATATTTGTTTTTGTACTTGCTATTTTTATTCCAGCGGTTAAAGTAATATTTGCTCCGAAGTATATATAGTTATAATTGTTTGTTCCTTCTAGAACTGTTTTTAATTCTGCAGATGTAAATACTACCACTGTGGTATCATTTATTATTGTCATAGTTAGTTCACCTTATAAAATATATTATAAATTAATTGTGAAAATGATAGTATTTGTTAAACAAATAATAAATTTGGAATGCAATTCCAAATTTATCTTTTTTTTAACTAAATAAAAATATCACTTATTATCATAAATTTCATAATATATCTTAGGTGATAAACATGGATGAAAGAGCTATTAAAAAGTGGTTTTAGATAGTGGTCATGGTGGGGAAGACCCAGGTACTATTGCTAATGGAATAACTGAAAAAGATTATACTCTTAAGATTAGTGAATATATTCATAATAGATTGGATGAAATGAGTGTGCCCAATAAAATGACTAGAACTAGTGATGTTACATTGACACCTAGTGAAAGACCAAAGAAGGTACAGAGTTTCTATGGTAACGGCAGTGATGTAATTGTTGTTTCAAATCATATAAATGCAGGTGGTGGTGATGGTGCTGAAATTATTTATGCCCTTAGAAATAATGATACATTTGCTAGAAAAATAGCAAATGAATTTGAAAATGCTGGCCAAAATGTTAGAAAATATTATCAAAGAAGACTTCCTAGTAATCCTGCTAAAGATTATTATTATATAATGCGTGATACTCCAAATAATGAAACTGTTATTGTGGAATATGGTTTTGCTGATTCTACAGGTGATGATATTTCTCAACTTAAAAATAATTGGAAAAAAATTAGCGGAAGCTGTAACTAAAGCTATTGTGGAATATGCTGGTGGAAAATATGTTGCTCCGATTGATTCTAATTATTATACTGTTAAAAGTGGTGATAGTTTATGGAGTATTTCTAGAAAATTAGGTATTACTGTTGATGAACTTAAAAGTGCCAATAATTTATCTAGTAATTTGTTAAGTGTTGGTCAAAATTTAATTATCCCTGGAAAAGAAGCCCAAGCAACAAGTGATGAATATGTTGTTAAAAAGGGTGATACTTTATATAGTATAGCTAGAAAATATAATACAAGTGTTGATAACCTTAAATCTATCAACAATATTACAACTGATTCACTTGCAATTGGTCAAATAATTAAGTTACCATCAACAAGTAGTACTGCTAGTGATACATATATTGTAAAAAAAAGGAGATAGTTTATATAGTATTGCAAGAACTTATAATACAAGTGTCGATAAGTTAAAAAGAAATTAATAATTTAACTTCAAATGCTTTGGCTATTGGGCAAGTTCTTAAGCTACCGAGCAGTAATGCAAGTGAAAATGTGGTATATACTGTTAAAAAAGGAGATAGTCTTTATAGTATTGCAAGAGAATATGGAACTACTGTTGATGCAATAAAAAAACTTAATAATATAACATCTAATACTCTTAGTATAGGACAAAAACTATTGTTACCATAACAATAGTTTTTTTGTGAATAATGCTTGATTTTCACCAGAAAATACCGTATAATGGTATTTAGAGGTGAAAATATGATAATTACAACTGGTATTGCTAAACAAAATTTAGCTAATTATTCTAATCAAAATAATAAAATATTGCGAGATATCAGAGATGGAAAATTATTTAAGATTGTAAATGGGCTATATGAAACTGATATTAATACTCCAGGATATCTTTTAGCTGGTTCTATTTATGGCCCATCTTATATTTCTTTAATATGCTTTGTCATATTATGGCTTAATTCCTGAACGTGTTACAACAATTACATGTGCTACATTTAATAAGAAAAAAGAAAAAAATGTATAATACACAATTTGGGTTATTTGCTTATAGAGATGTTCCAGATTTGGCTTATCCAGAAGATATTATTTTGTATGAAAAAAAATAATTATTCTTATCAAATAGCTTCACCAGAAAAGGCTTTATGTGATAAACTTTATACTTTGAAGCCAATTAAAAACTATGATAGTTTAAAAAAAACTTTATTTAGTGATCTTAGGATAGACGAAGATGAGTTTAAAAAATTAGATAGTAGTAAAGTAAATAGGTTAAGCAATTTATATAATTCAACAAATGTAAAATTACTTAGTAAATATATGAGGAGAGGTAATAATGAATAGTGTAATTGAGCAAATGCTTGCAAGGTATGAAATCAAAAATACAAATGATGAAGTAAATGCATTGAAGGAGGTAATTCAAGAGATAGTCTTATCTGGTTTATCTCGAGGTGGGTTCTTTGATGTAGCAGCTTTTTATGGCGGAACTGCTTTAAGAATATTTTACAACCTTAATAGATTTTCAGAAGATTTGGATTTTGCTTTGATGTTCCCAGATGAAAATTTTGATTTATCAAAGTATTTTAGTTATATTGAAAAAGAGTTAAAAGCATATGGCCTTAACTTAGAAGTAAATACAAAGAAGATAAGTGTAGATTCAAATATTACATCAGTTTTTGTAAAGGGAGATACTTTAGAACATATTTTAAAGTTTTTTCCAAATGAGGCTGATAGTAAATATAATAAAATATTAAAAGATATAAAAATTAAATTTGAAATAGATATTAATCCTCCGATGGGTGCAACTTATGAAGTTAAATATAAACTTTTACCTAGTCCACATCAAATAAGACTTTATGATAAAGAGTCACTTTTTGCTGGTAAGATACATGCAATATTATGCCGTGGGTGGAAAACAAGAACTAAAGGTAGAGATTTATATGACTATGTGTTCTTTTTAGCTAATAATACAAATGTTAATTTGGATTTGGTTAAGAATAAGTTAATTGAATCTAATTATATAAGTTCTGATGATAAATTTGATATAAATGTTTTTAAAAGAGCTGCTAGTTAAAAAGTTTGAAACAATAGATTATATTGATGCTAAAGAAGATGTTATTCCTTTTATTAAAGATGTTCATAGTTTGGATTTATGGAATAAAGATTTTTCGTTAGTATAACTAATGATATGCAATAAATTGATGGAGGATTGAATGAAGTTAAATGTTATAATAAGGGACACTAATTATGTGATTAAAGATGTTTTTAAAATAAAATTTGATATAAATAAATTTGCAAATGTTCAAGAACTTTCCGAATATTTAAAACAAAAGTATAACATAATGGGAATGTTTTACCATTGCGAATATGAATTTGAGTGTCAAAAAAAAAATTATCTATATTGTTTAGCATCACAAAGAAAAAAACTTACACTTGATGTGGATTTTAATGATGTGGAATTTAGTAAATATTATAAAATAACTCACAATTCTCCTCTAACCATAAATTGTATACTAGAAGGTGGTGGTTTTGGAGCGATAGATGATTTTAATTTGGTAGAATTTTTACAAACGCTCTTTTTTATTAGGGATGTCATTGTTTTATTTTCAACTATTTTTTACGTAATAATTTTACTAGTTCTTCCTTTCAGAAAAATTAAAAAAAAAAGTATGGTTATGGTAAGAATTTTGTTGGTGACATCATAAATAGTCAAGAAGAATGGGCATTTGGTTTCTTTGATATGAAAAGAATCAAATTTAATAAATTATTAGAATTTTCTGTAATGCATAAGCTAGGGTATAAATTAAAAAATAAAATTTGGATTAAAAATCAAATTTTTGATTTTACTGAAAATTATAATAAATATGATTATTTTAGAAGATGTTATTTCCTTTTTCTATTTAAATTAGGAAAAGCTTTTTTAGTATTCTTTCGTAAACATATAAGTCATTTTTTAATAAATTTAGAAATGGCTTTTTTAATGTCAATTGTTGAGTCTTTCTTGTCTTTAGCTACCAGTTTTAGTCTAAATACTATTATTAAAGAAATTATTATATCTACGATAAAAATTGTAATTAAAATTATTGAGATTGTAAGTGTTACTTTTAAAGAAAAATTGTTTATAAATTTTATAAGATATGGCGTTACATATTTTATGGCAATGGCTCCGAGTAGTGAAAATGGTGTCATTGTTTCAAGACATATTCTGCCATTAAGGTTATATTTCATATTTGTATAATCCCACCATCTTAATTTAAATATTTTTTCCATTATATAACTAGTAGTATATTCAAGTAAAGAACAAATGAACATTGTTAAAATAAATAATACTATGAAATTATTAGTGTAATTTTTTAAAAGAAAATATAATAGTAATGAACCAAAGCCATATATTGGACAGCATGGCCCAAGTAAAAAGCCTCGATTAACAAATTTGTGTTCATTATAAAGACTTAAAATTACTTCCATAAGCCAACCTATAAATGAATAAATAAAAAAATAATATAGAATAAGTATAGAACATAATATCCTCCTTGATACTTATTATACATTATTTTTTTAAATATGCCATATTTTAGTGAATTTTTGTACAAACTCCAGGGTCAGGGTTGTAAAAGCAATGACTTTTGTAACTTCCTGCTAGATCTTGATTGTACCAAGTTTGTTTGCATGATGCATCTTTGGTTGGTGAGTAAAACCATAGTGAGTTAGTGGCAGGATGATAGTATTCACCTCGTACTATTCTTTTTGTGCCAATTGTTTTTCAAGAGTTGTGGACTGAGCGTTAAAAAAGTGAAGATGAAGCCCCTGTAAATTGATTGGGTTGATAAATTACATCATATATATTGTTAACGTTTTTAAATGTTAAGCAGTCTGCTAGGACCCTGTTGGCAACAACATTTCCTACCATTAACATCCCAAGATTTCCTTAGCTCTCATTATTCTAGCAAGTAAATCAAGTTCTCTATCTGTATAAGCAAAAAGCATAATATCACCTAATATATTTTATGTGAATATTTTAAGATGGTTAAATTTTTAATAGATAAAAGTTAAAAAAATATGTTATTGATGATTATTTTCTTTTCATTAACTTAAAATAATGATATAATTAAGAAAATAGATGAGGTGTGATATGAAAAGATTATGTTTAATTATATTTATTATGATTTTAATGTGTGGATGTAGCAAAAAAGATAAAAATCAATTAGTTATGGTTACTGAAGCTGGTTTTGCTCCATATGAATATTATGAAAATGGTGAAGTTGTAGGAGTAGATGTTGATATCGCAAAGGAAATTGCTAAATATTTGGGTAAGAAGTTAGTTGTTAAAGATATTGCTTTTGATTCAATTATTAATGAAGTTAAGACTGGTAAAGCTGATTTCGGTGCTGCAGGAATAAGTTATAGTGATGATAGAGCTAAGAATGTTGATTTTACAATTAATTATGCTGTTAGTAAGCAAGTGGTAATTGTAAATAATAATAGTAGTATTACAAATGTAAATGGGATAAGTAATAAAAAAAATTGCAGTTCAACTAGGTAGTATTGCAGATACTTTTGTTACTGAAAAATATAAAATGCAAATGTTGTAAGACAAAAGAAGTATTTGGCTGCGATTGAAGATTTAAAAACTGGTAAAGTTGATTGTGTAGTTATGGATGAACTTCCTGCTAAGGAAATTGTTTCAAAAAATGAAGGTATTAAGATACTTGATGGTAGTTTAACTAATGATTCTTATGGAATGGTTGTTAAAAAAGGTAATAAAGAATTGCTAGATGCAATTAATATAGTGTTACAAAATTTAAAAGATGAAGGTAAAATTGATGAGTTTATTATAAAACATACAGAAAAGTAGAGGTTTTAAATGTTTAAAGATATTTATAATAGTTTTTATGATAGTGTTATTTATGATGATAGATATAAGTTTATTTTAGAAGGATTATTCAATACTTTAATTATTGCTTTATTTGCGGTTTTTATTGGCTTTATTATCGGCATATTTATTGCTATTATTCGTCATAATCATGATACAAATGGTAAGCTAAAGATTCTTAATAAAATTGTTGTTTGGTATGTAAATATTGTAAGGGGTACACCAGTTTTACTTCAACTTATGATAATTTATTACGTTATCTTTAAATCTAGTAATATTAGTGTTGTTATTGTGGGAATTCTTGCCTTTGGTCTTAATTCTGGTGCTTATGTATCTGAAATTATAAGGTCTGGTTTAAATGCTATAGATAAAGGGCAAATGGAAGCTGGACTTGCTCTTTGGTTTTAATTATGCAAAAAAACTATGAGATATGTTATTATGCCTCAAGCGATAAGAAATGTTTTGCCAGCTCTTGGTAATGAATTTATTACTTTAATTAAAGAAACTTCAACTGGTGCTTATATTGGTATTATGGAACTTACTAAAGCTAGTGATATTATTGCATCAAGAACTTATGATTATTTCTTTCCTTTAATTATGATTGCTTTATTTATTTGGTTATTACTTTGGGACTTACTAATCTGGTAAATAAAATGGAGGTGAAGCTTTCTAATGCTAAGTGTTAAACATTTAAAAAAAAATTTGGTAAAATAAATGTATTAAAAGATATAAGTTTTGATGTAGAAAAGGGAGATATTTTAGCAATAGTTGGTCCTTCTGGGAGTGGAAAAAGTACTTTGCTCAGATGTTTAAATATGTTAGAGGTGCCTACAAGCGGTAAGATTATATTTGAAGGTGTTAATCTTACAAGTAAAGATGCTAATTTATCTTTAGTAAGAGAAAAAATGGGAATGGTATTTCAACAATTTAATTTATTTGATCATTTAACTGTTATGGAAAATCTTACTTTAGCTCCGATTAAACTTAAAGTTATGGGAGAAGGAAATGCTAAGAAAAAAGCAATAGAAGTCTTTTAAAAATGATTGATTTATATGATAAAATGGATAGTTATCCTAAAGTTCTTTATCCTGGGGGACAAAAACAAAGAATTGCCATTATTAGAACACTTATGATGGAACCTGATATTATACTTTTGATGAACCCACGAGTGCACTAGATCCTTTGATGGTTGGTGAAGTACTGGATTTAATAAAAAGATTGCAAATAGTAATAAAACTATGATTATTGTATCTCATGAATTAAATTTTGTTAGAATATTGCAATAAAGTATTATTTTTAGATGAAGGAATAGTTAAATTTTACGGAAGCAACAAAGAATTTTTTTGCAAGTAAAAAAATAAAGATATAAAAGAATTTTTTTAGATAAAATTAATAATTGATTGAAAATATAAAATTTGTTTGTTATAATTAATTTAGAATAAGGGAGGATTAAATGAATGCAATTAATGTAAGAAGTGAAATTGGACCACTTAAAAAAAGTGCTTTTGCATAGACCTGGTAATGAACTTTTAAATTTAACACCAGATTCTTTGAGTAGATTACTTTTTGATGATATACCTTTTTTACCTGATGCTCAAGCTGAACATGATGAATTTGCTAGAGCTTTAAAAAGAAAATGGAATTGAAGTAGTGTATCTTGAAGATTTAATGGCTAGTGTACTTGAATTAAGTGATGATATTGAAGATAAATTTATTAGACAATTTATCTATGAAGCGGGGATTACTAGAACTCCGAAATATAAAAAATTTAGTATATAGTTATTTAAAGAGTTTTTTAATAATAAAAAAGAACTTGTTTTAAAAACTATGGAAGGAATAAAATTGAGGAAATAAGTAGAGCTAAGAGAGATGTTGAAAAGTCTTTAGTTGACTTAGTTAGTGAAGAATCTGATTTTTTAGCAGATCCGATGCCAAACCTTTATTTTACAAGAGATCCATTTGCTAGTGCTGGTAATGGAGTTAATTTTAAATAAAATGTATTCTGTTACAAGAAATAGAGAAACTATTTATGCAGAATATATCTTTAATTATCATCCTGATTTTAAAGGATGAAGTTGATAAATATTATGATAGATATTTACCATATCATATTGAAGGTGGGGATGTACTTAATCTTAAATAGTCATATTTTGGCTGTGGGTATTTCTCAAAGAACTGAAGCTGGAGCAATAGATGAACTAGCTAAGAACTTATTTAAGGATGCTAATTGTAAGATTGATACTATTCTGGCATTTAATATTCCTGAGTCAAGAGCTTTCATGCACTTGGATACTGTGTTTACTCAAATTGATTTTGATAAGTTTACATATCATCCTGGTATTATGGATACTTTACAAGTATTTGAAATTACAGAGGGTGACATTCCTGACAGTGATGAAGATTTGAATGTTAAGGAAGTTAAATGGTAGTTTGGAAGAGATTCTTGAAAAATATTTAGGTAGAGAAATTGAAGTTATTCCATGTGCTGGTGGGGAAAAGATATCCGCGGAAAGAGAGCAATGGAATGATGGTACTAATACTTTATGTATTGCTCCGGGAGTTGTAGTTGTATATGATAGAAACAATATTACTAATAATATTTTAAGAGAGCATGGTCTTAAAGTAATTGAAGTTAGTAGTGCTGAGCTTTCTAGAGGTCGTGGTGGTCCTAGATGTATGAGTATGCCTTTAATAAGTGAAGATATTGAAGAATTAGAACCTAAGAAAGAAGAAATACTAGAAACTATTAAGATTGAAGATTTTATAAAAGTTCAAAATATAAATTTGATTTAAGAAGAAGAAACTTTCTAACATTACTTGATTATACTCCTGAAGAAATTAGATATTTACTTGATTTATCAAAAGATTTAAAGGATAAAAAGAGAAGAGGCGTTGAACATAGATATTTAAGTGGAAAAATATTGTTTTACTATTTGAAAAAAACTTCAACTAGAACTAGATGTGCTTTTGAAGTTGCTGGTCTTGATTTAGGCATGGGAGTTAACTTACTTAGATCCAGGAGCTTCACAAATGGGTAAAAGAATCAATTAGTGATACTGCTAAAGTACTAGGTAGAATGTATGATGGTATTGAATATAGAGGATACGATCAAACAATAGTGGAAGAACTTGCTAATAACGCAGGTGTACCAGTATGGAATGGTTTAACTACTGAATTTCATCCTACACAAATGCTTGCTGATGTTATGACAGTTGAAGGAAAACTTTGGTCATTTAAAAGGAATTAAATTAGTATTTATGGGTGATGCTAGAAATAATGTTGCTAATTCACTTATGGTTGTATGTAGTAAGATGGGTATGCATTTTTGTTGCTTGTGGACCTAAAGAGTTTATGGCCAAATGAAGAATTGTTAATAAATGTAAAGAAATTTGTAAGACAACTGGTGGTTCTATCGAAATGAATGAAAACGTTTTAGAAGCTACTTCGTAATGCTGATGTAATATACACTGATGTTTGGGTTTCTATGGGAGAACCTGATGATGTATGGAATGAAAGAATTAAACTTACTTAAACCATATCAAGTTAATATGAAAGTTATGAATAATGCAAGACCTGATGCTATATTCTTACATTGTCTTCCATCATTCCATGATTTAAAAACAACTATTGGTAAAGATATTATATGAAAAATTTGGTTTAAAAGAAATGGAAGTTACTGATGAAGTCTTTAATTTACCTTGTTCTAAAGTATTTGACCAAGCTGAAAATAGATTACATACTATTAAAGCTGTAGTATATGCCACAATGAGGGAAGATTAAATGAGTAGGATTGTCATTGCTTTAGGAGGTAATGCTTTAGGTAAAACTCCCGAAGAACAAATGAAGTTACTTCAAAAAAGTTTCTAAGATAATTGTGAAACTTGTTAAAGATGGTAATGATGTTGTTATAACACATGGAAATGGTCCTCAAGTGGGACAAATAGCACTTGCTATGGAGTATGCGGCTTCAAATGGAGCTGGAACTCCTAAAATGCCATTTCCTGAGTGTGGAAGTATGAGTCAAGGTTATATAGGTTATGGTTTAAGCAATGTATTTAAATGAAATGAAAAAGGAAAACGTTCAAAAAAAAATGCGTAACCTTGATAACACAAGTCTTAGTAGATCCAATGGATAGTGCTTTTTAATAATCCAACTAAGCCGATTGGAATGTTTTATAGTAAAGAAGAAGCTAGAAAGCAGGAACAAGATAAAGGTTATATATTTGTTGAGGATGCTGGACGTGGGTATCGAAGAGTTGTGCCATCTCCGATGCCAATAGATATCATTGAAAAGGATACTGTTAAAGAACTTTTTTCAAAATGGTACACTTGTAATTGCTTCTGGTGGTGGAGGTATTCCCGTTATAAATAGTGAGGATAACTTAAAAGGTGTAGAAGCAGTTATTGATAAAGATAAAACTGCTGCACTACTAGCTAAATTAATTGGTGCTGATACGCTTCTTATTTTAACTAGTGTTGATAAAGTATCAATACATTACAATACTGATTTTCAAATTGATTTGGATGTGTTAAATGTTCAAGAAGCTTTGAAGTATATTTCTAATAATGAGTTTGCTAAAGGAAGCATGCTTCCTAAAATAGAAGCTTGTTTAGATTTTGTTAGAAAGGTACTAACAATAAGAAGCAATTATAGGTTCACTAGAAAAAGCAGTTGATGCTATAAATGGTGATTCTGGCACAATTATAAAGGAGGAAAAATAAAATGGCAAATGGCTAAGAAAAAGACTAAGGTAATGTTATCGTCTTTTTCGATAATAATAATTTTAATATTTGTCCTTGGAATATTATCTCATTTACTTCCAAATGCTAAGTTTGTTGGTGATACTATAGTAAATGGAAGTGGTACTGTTGGCAACTAAATTATCAAGTTTTAATGGCTCCGATTCAAGGTTTTGAAGATGCTATTGATGTTGGTATCTTTATTATGATGCTTGGTGGATTACTTGCAGTAATTAATAAAACTGGAGCATTAGAAACTGGTATCAAAGTTTTAGTTCATAAACTAAAAGGTAAAGAAATTTGGTTGATTCCATATTTATGACAATACTTCTCAGTTTGTGGAACAACTTATGGTATGCTTGAAGAAACAGTAGGATTTTATGCATTACTTGCTGCGACAATGATGGCTGCTGGTATGGATCCACTTGTTGGTTCTGCGGTTATTCTTCTTGGGGCTGGTAGTGGATGCTTGGGTTCAACAATTAACCCATTTGCAACTGGTGTTGCACTAAGTGCTCTTCCAAAAGGGATAACAGCCGATAATGGTTTTGTTATTCTAATTGCAACATTCATATGGCTTACAACAACACTTAATAGTTTCAATACTATTTGTTATGAATTATGCTAAAAAGGTTCAAAAAGATAAAGGTTCAACATTCTTATCTTTAAGAGAACAAAAAAATGCTGAAAAAGCTTATGGTAGATTTGAAGATGATAAAAAAGAAGTTAAGTTATCAACTGGTAAACCAAAAGATTACACTTGTATTATTTGGATTGACTTTCCTTGTAATGATTATTGGATTTATTCCTTGGGGTAAATTAATGATACTATCTTTGATAGTTTTACCGGATGGTTAACTGGTTCATCACTTGGTAATTGGTGGTTCTACGAGGCTGCTTTATGGTTCTTAATAATGTCTATTATTATTGCTATTATTAATAAATTTGGTGAGAAAGGTTTTATTGATACTTTTGTTGATGGTGCTGATGATATGATTGGTGTTATCTTAGTAATTGCTATTGCTAGAGGTGCTAGCGTTCTTATGGGAGAAACTTATTTAGATAATTATATTATCTTTAATGCCGCAGATTTCTTAAGTAAAGTGCCTGAATTATTATTCGTTCCACTTAACTATTTATTACATGTAGTATTATCATTCATAGTTCCATCTAGTAGTGGTCTTGCTACACTTTCTACACCAATTATTGCTCCACTTGCTGCAGAACTTGGTTATAGTGTTGAAGTTTCAATTATGACTATGGTTGCTGCAAATGGTTTAGTTAATTTAATTTCTCCAACTTGTGGTGCTATAATGGGTGGACTTGCACTTGCTAAAGTAGAATACTCAACTTGGTTTAAATGGGCTATTAAACTTGTAATAGTTATAGGACTATTAAATATGTTTGTACTCAGCTTATTTAGTTTACTTGTTTAATTTATAAAATACTCACATAATTGTGGGTATTTTTTTTTTGTGGACATATTTAGTGCATGAATACTAAAATTAAAACTGATAGAAATGTCAATCTTAAAAGTTGATAATTTCTATCAGTTTTTAAATGAGTGTTAAAAATTTAAATAATTAATTATGTAAGCTCCCTTTTATTTTTCTAAGCAAAGCATTTACTTTAACTTTTTCATAAGCTTTTTGATGAATACTTGAATTGATTGTTTTTTCTAAGTCCTCTTCTGGTTTAGGGGTAACAGCTGTTATTATTTGTTTTAATGTATTTGGCTCTATTATTTTATTCCCAAATTGACTTATTTCTATGCTTAATTGTTCAATGTCTTCTTTAGGTCTTGGAAGATTTAAGTATTTATATATTATATAAGCATTTTTTAATGCTGTATCTTCAATGTGTTTAAAAAATGAGTTTCTTTTATGTTCTATTTTTGAAATAAAAAATCTATAATAAGAGCATCCAGTAGTTGAAATAAGTCCACATTTTTTCTTTTTTTTTCTTCGATGACCATTGGTACTAAAAAATGCTCAATATTATTTTCGTAATCTGTATCTTCTTCATTTTTTTTCTTGAATCCCAGGTTGCATCAATAGCATAAATTCCACATATATTGTATTTTGGATCATTTAAATATACAATGTTTGCTGCATGTCCTGCTGTTTTATCAGTTATATCATCCCAGTAACTTATTTCAACTGGAATATGTAAAATATTTGCAATTGCTGCCACCAGATTTGAATATCCTGTACACACTATTTTATCCCCATTTAAAATATCAGTTATACTTCGGCTTTTTTGCAATACTTTTCTTCTTGATTTTCTTCATTATATATTCTTTTTTTGCAATGTTGTAAATATAAAAAATACTTTCAGCTGGAGAATAGTTATTATCAATTGCTGTTTTAGCTAAGGATAGTAACCCGTTATAAACATCAATCATTTTCTTTTAAAGTTGTTTCTCTTCCCTCATCATATTTTCTGTAGAAAGTAACGTTTTCAGATATAAGTGGATGAGTAATTATAGAGTATGAATCTTCAAAGTTTAGATTTGATAAGTTTAAAGCTAGTTTTTTTTCTTTACGTTCTAGAAGCTTAATAGGTAAATCTTTAATATCTAATATTTCTATCATTGGTCTTGTATCTTTTAATGCTTTAGGTAAATCAATATTTTCTAAAAGTTTGTTTATGTCTTCTTCACTAGATAAACCAGGAATAATGTTAAAATTTTCTATGCTAAGTTGTGGGTTATTCATAAATGCTAAGTATTGTTGTTCTGTTTTAAATGATAATCTTAAAACATTATCATCAAACAAATTAGCTAGTTTTTCTTTTGGATAAATATCATTTTTTGATATTATTACATCTACTTTATACATAATAATAACCCCTGCTTTCAAGTAGTTATCCTAACATTTTTACACTTGTTTGTCAATTTTTATAATTTTAAAATTGAATATTAATTATTGCTTGTGCTAAAATAATAATGGAGGATAAGTTATGAAAACAATTAATGATATTGAAATTAAAAATAAAAAGGGTAGTATTAAGACTTGATTTTAATGTTCCGGTTGAAAATGGTGTTATTAAAGATAATTCTAAGATTGTAAAAAGTTTAAAGACAATAAATTATTTACTTGAAAATAATTGTAAAGTTATTATACTTAGTCATTTTGGAAGAATAAAAAGTGAAGAAGATAAACTTAAGAATAGTTTAAAAGTTGTTGGAAAAGAACTTGCTAATCTACTTAAAAGAGATGTTAAGTTTTTAGATAATTGCTATGGTGATAAAGTAAAAAATATTGTTGATGAATCTAGTTTAGGTGAAGTAATACTTTTGGAAAATACTAGATTTATGGATGTTCCAACCAAAAAAGAAAGTGGAAATGATTTGGAACTTGCTAAATATTGGGCAAGTTTAGGTGATGTATATATTAATGATGCTTTTGGTTCAATGCATAGAGCTCATGCATCAACTGCAGGAATTGCTAAGTTTTTACCACACACTATTGGCTTTTTAGTTATGGATGAACTTGAACATTTAAATATTTTGATTTCTGGAACTCCACATCCTTTTACTGTTTTTATGGGCGGTGCAAAAGTTGATGATAAACTGCCTATTATTAAATCATTAATTGATAGATGTGATTATTTACTTTTAGGTGGTGGTATTGCTAATTCGTTTTTAAAAAGCTAAAGGTGCTGATGTTGGTAATAGTTTGGCTACTAGTGATGAAAATGTTTTAAATGAACTAAGAGAACTTATGGATAAAAAAATAAAGGTAAGATTGTTTTACCGGTAGATTTTACTATTGATGATGGTGTTATCTATGATTTAGGTAATAGAAGTATTGATTTATATAAAAAATATATTGATAATAGTGAAATAATATTTGTTAATGGTACTTGTGGTAAGTTTGAAGATGAAAGATTTATGGAAGGAACTGAAAATTTGTTTAAAGCTTTAGCAACTACATCAGGAAAAGTAATTATTGGTGGTGGAGATACTGCGCGTGCATGTAGTAAATTTGGTTTTGAGAATAAGTTCTATTATATTTCTAGTGGTGGTGGTGCAACACTTGAATATATTGCTGATGGGAATTTGAAAGCTTTAGAATGGATGGAGTAAAATGAAGTATTTAGTTTGTAATTTTAAAAAAATAAATTACTTAAAGATGATATTTTAAAATATAACAAAAGTTTAGTGGATATTGAAACTAAAGTTAAATTAGTTTTATGCCCACCCTCAATATATCTTGATATGTTTGATAAAAGTGGATATGAACTTGGTGTGCAAGATATAAGTTCTTTTATGGATAAAACTATTACTGGAGAAATTGAAGCTACTCAAGTAAAAGAGTATGGGTGCTAAATATGTAATAGTTGGTCATAGCGAAAGAAGAATATATAGGCATGAAATAAATATTGATTTTATAAATAAGATAAATAATGCTGTAGAAAATGGACTTAATGTTATATACTGCATTGGTGAAACTTTAAATGAAAAAGAAAATGGAAGAACTTATGAAGTGTTAGAAAAACAAATAAGTGAAGTTTTAAATAATGTGGAAATTAAAAACATTATGATTGCCTATGAACCAGTGTGGGCGATTGGTACTGGTAAAGTTCCTGAAGTTAATGAGATAAAGGAAAACATTAAGTTTATAAATGATATTATAATGGAAAATTATGAAGAAAAAGTTAGATATTTTATATGGGGGCAGTGTAAATGATACTAATATTGGAGAGTTGTGCACTATTAAAGGATTAAATGGTTTTCTTGTTGGAGGAGCTTCTTTAGATCCAAATAAGGTTAAGGGTATGCTCATAGAAATGGAGAAGTAATGAAAATACTTCTTTTTTAGTGTAAGTCAAAATTTGCACAACAGATTACTCAAAATTTGCACAATTAGGTTGATATTGTGTTAAATTTTTGTTGAAAGTATTGGTGCTAAGCTATATCATTATAGAGAAAATGATACTGGTGTAGAAGTTGACGCTATAATTGAATTGTCTGATGGTGAATATGGTGCGATTGAAATTAAGCTTGGGTCAAATAAAATTGAAGAAGCTGTTGAAAGTCTAAATAGATTTTATAATTTAGCAGAAGTTAAACCAAAATTTATGTGTATTATTTGTGGACTTTATGATGCTGTTGTAAAAAGGCCAGATGGAATATATATTTTTCCAATAACGGCATTAAAACCATAAATAATATTATTAAAGATAGACTTGTTTTATCTTTTTTCTTTGGTTTGTGACATAATTCGACATAAAGTGTCAAATGTTTACAGTGCTTGACATCATGCGACAAAAGTTTTTGTAGCTTTTTGAAATATTCTATCTTATAATGAAGTTGTGGGTGGAAGAATAAGATATATTTTGAAAGGAAAAAACACATGAAGAAAACAGTAAGAGTAGTTGTAGTAGATGACAATGAGGCAGTGATAAGGAGTGTTAGAGAGTACTTTAGAAATAGTGAGGTAGTGAGTGTTGTTGGTGGTTTCACTAATGGCAAAGAAGCTTTAAACTATTTATTATCTTGTCCGGAAGCATATGACTTATTAATGCTAGATTTAATTTTAACAGGTATTGATGGCATTAGAATAATTGAAGAAATGAATCATAAGAAGATTAGTAAAAAAGATAATGGTTCTATCAAGTTTTAAAGATGATTTTACTATTAGAAGGGTCCAAGCTTTAGGTGGTAGTTATTTTATGCTAAAACCAGTTGATATGGATGTTGTTAATAGTAGGATTATGGATTTAGTAACTCATAAGGAAGAAATGAGTATTGCAAGTTCGGGTAAAATTGAAATTAAAGTAAGTTCACTTTTACATGACTTAGGTATTCCTTCACATGTAAGAGGTTACCAATATATCAGAGAGGGTGTTATGATGCTGTATGCAGAAGATGGTATGGCAACACTTGTTACTAAAGAGTTATATCCGAAGATTGCTAATAAGTATCAAACTACTTCTTCAAGAGTTGAAAGAGCCATTAGACATGCTATTGAAATAAGTTGGAGTAGAGGCGATATTAAGCTTATGGAAAATTTATTTGGTAATAGTATTGATTTTGATAGAAGTAGACCAACAAATTCTGAATTTTTATCAACAATTGCTGATAGATTTAGAATGGATACTCAAGAACTAGTTATGTAAGCTTTGTTATTCAAGGCTTTTTATTGTAATTTTTTTTAAGTGTGCTATTATTTTGATAGTGAAGGTGGAAAAATGAAAAAGATTTTAACTATTATATTAGATGGTTTTGGTTATAGGGAAGAAGAAAATGGTAATGCTATTAAAGCAGCTCATATGAATACTTTTCATGAACTTTGGAATAAATATCCTCATGCACTACTTGGTGCTAGTGAAGAATATGTTGGTCTTGCACATGGTCAAGCTGGTAATAGTGAAGTTGGACATATGACTATTGGAGCTGGTAGACTTTTAAAACAAAATGAAATTTTAGTAAATGATTTTTTTTGTAAATCCTGATATGGAAAATAAAAATGTTATTAAATTACTTGAAAATAAAGATAAAGATATTCATATAATGGGACTTTGTAGCGATGGAAATATTCATGCTGGTGTAGATGATTTTTTAAATATGTTTGATTTTTTAGTAAATAATGGTTTTACTAAAATACATTTTCATTTGATAACTGATGGTAGAGATACTGGTGTTATGGATGCTAATAAATATATTGATATGATAAAGGCAGCTATTAAGAAAAATGGTTGTGGGGATATAGCAACTATTGCCGGTAGATATTATGCTATGGATAGAGATGAAAATTGGGATCGAACTAAAGCGTATTATGATTTAGTTGTAGCTGGTAAAGGTACTAGTTCTATAAATATAGAAAAAAGTATTAAAAATAGTTATGAAAAAGGCATTACTGATGAATTTATAAAACCAATTGAATGTAGTAGAAATAATATTAAAAATGGTGATATTATTATGTGGATGAATGATAGAGCTGACAGAGCTAAACAAATATTATCATCAATTGTTAATTGGAGTTCTTTTGAAGGTTTTAGTGTTTCTAATATGAAAGATACTTTAGTGTTTAGTTTTTTACCTGTTGATAAAAAAATTAAAACATATAATTTGATTGAACCATTAACTGTAAAAAAATTCTCTGGGACTATATTTAAGTGAACTTGATTTTACTCAAGCTAGAATTGCTGAAAGCGAAAAAATTTCCTCATGTTACTTACTTTTTTGATGGTGGTATTGATGGCAAAATTAAAGGATGTGATAAGTTTCATATTCCATCACCAGATGTTGCTACGTATGATTTGAAACCTGAAATGAGTTGTGTTGAGGTTACTAAAAGGGTTATTCTATCAATGAAAAATGATTATGATTTTATTTTAGTTAATTTTGCTAATCCTGATATGGTTGGTCATACTGGTAATATGGATGCTGCTACGAAGGCTTGTATGGCTGTTGATATGTGTCTTTCTAAAATAATGGAAAAGGCTGATGAAAACTTTTATAAAGTTGTAATACTTGCTGATCATGGTAATGCTGATACAATGATTAATGAGGATGGAAGTGTGTGTACAACTCATACTACAAGCTTAGTTCCATTTATAATATGTGATGATAAAATTAAATTAAAAAAGAAAAGGGTTCTTTAGTTAATGTAGCACCAACAATTCTTGATTATATGGATATCGCTATACCCAAAGAAATGGAAGGAACTGAGTCTTTAATAATTGAATAGGTGGTTAATATGTATTATTTTAAAGTAAAAGAAAATGAAATATTTAAATATGAGGTTTTATTTAGTGTTGAGAAAATAAAAAACTTCAAAGAGAATTAGTTAATAATTGTGCTATAGAAGAAAAGTATGACTATATTTCTTATGGTGTGCCTTTTAGAGAAAAAAAAGGAGTTAATTATAAAAAAATTTAATTATGAATTTATTGGAGTTAAAGAAGATTTCTATGGAGATTGGAAACTTTATAAAGTTAATGTAATTAAATATGTTAATCCATACTTATATGATTTAATTGAAAAAAATATTACGAGGAGATGTTTTAGCTTTAGAAGAACTTTTCTCAAGAAAAATTGAAATGAATAAAGAAAATGAAGTAAAGGATATTAATTATTATTATGATGCTTTTCAACATTTATTTGATGTAACTTTGGTTGATAAAATAGACTTGGAAACTTATAAGAGAATAATGGAATTTGCAAGTTTGCCAGTAAGTGAAAACAAAGAAGGTTGTGAAATGATTCTTAATAGGACCAAATAACAATTTAATTAATAAAGTAATATTAATTTATTGCTTTTTTAAAGAGTTTTATACTTTTAAATTTAAATAAATACAATGATTAAAAAGTAGTTCTTAACAAAATGAAAATTGTTAAGAATTTTTTCTTGACTTTTTAAAAAAAATTTATATCCTTATAGTAGGAGGATTAGTGTAGTGAAAAAGACAAATAATAACAGAGGGTTTACACTGACAGAATTAATTGCTGTTATAGTTATTATAGGTATACTTATTTCTGTTGGGACAATTACTTTTATAAACGTAAGAAATAAAGTACTAAAAAAGATTATAATAATTTAGTTACTTATTTAGAAACAAAAGCTTCGGAATATGCAAATGATACAAATATTACTACTATTAGTGTAGAAGATTTGATAAAAGAAGGGTATGTTAATCCTGATGATCAAGATAATGTTTATAATCCTGAGACAAAAGAAAGCATGAATTGTTATATAATCAAATCTACTTTTGAAGATGGAAAATATGTGGCAAAATTAGCACAAGATTTAGGTAAAGAAGAAGGAAAATGTAAAACTTATACTAAAACAAATAGATTTTCAATGTGTAAATATAATAATGAAACAAAAAAATGTGATAATCTTGATAAAGATGTTTGGTATAATAAAGATATTACTTTAGGGGTTAAATATAGTAATAAGGATGAAATTATAAGTGATGCAAATGCAACTTTTAATTGGACGAGTACTAATGGATTTTCTAGTCAAGAAAATTTAGTAGAAACAAAAACTAATGTGATAAGTCAAAATACATATAAATGTGAAATTACAATTGGGGAAAATATTGATGAAGTAAATGCTGTTATTAATATAGATAAACAAGCACCAACAATTCTTGATATAAAATATGATAAAAATTGGGCGAGTGAAAAAAAATGTGGTTGTTGAAGCTTATGATATGGATGGTTCTGGCATTTTAGGTTATTCATTTGTTGATGAAAATGCAAGTTGTGGTTCATTTAAAAGTGAAAATAATAAAAAATATACTGTTGTTGGAACAAATACTTATAAAGTATGTGTAAGTGATAAAGCTGGAAATGTTTCAGAAAAAACTTTTGTAATTGATAAAATTGATACTGCTACACCTGTAGCGCCAGATATTAAAGCTAGTGATAATATAACAAGTGGCAAATGGCATAATAAAGAATTTACTCTTAATTTTACAAGTAATAATGAATTAAGTCAAAGTATTATTACATATTACTATAGTTTTGATAATAAAAATTTTGTTTATACTGGTGATACTTTGAATGTAAGTGTTAAATATCATGATGAAACTGTTTATGTAAAAGCGTGTAATGAGGCTGGTACTTGTAGTAATGTAAAAAATTATAAGATTATGATTGATTTGGAAGCCCCAGTTATTAAAGTTAAATCTAAAACACTTAAATATGCTCTTAGTAGTAAAGAAGATGTACTTAATAATATAACTGTTACAGATGCAGTAAGTGGTGTTGACTATGTAAATATTGTGGTTAATGATAAAGTCATAAAAAATATTAGTACTCTTACTGCTGGGGTTTATACACTTAGATATGAAGCATATGATAAAGCTGGAAATAAATCTGTTAGTGAAAATGTTAGTCTTACAATTTTTGTTCCTCAAGTAGATGTTGATTATACTGAGGATGAAATAACTTATGTTGTGCCAATATCTGGAACATATAGAATTAATTTGTGGGGAGCACAGGGTTCTGGTTCAGGAGGAAAAGGCGCTTATTTAGGTGTTACTGCTTATTTTGAAGTTGGTGATGTACTTACAATGGCTGCTGGAGGAACAAATGGTTATAATGGCGGCGGTGTTGGAGCTAGTGGTACTTTAAGCGGTGGTGGTGCAACTACTGTTAAGAAAAATGGAGTGTACATTGTTAGAGCTGCAGGCGGAGGCGGAGGAGCTTCTGGTACTGCTGGAGGAAGTGACAATGGTTCAGGCGGTGCTAGTGCTGGTGCCGGAGCTGGAAGAAGCGGTACAAATAGTGGTGGTGGTTCATCAAGTTTAGATTACAATTATAGCTGTAATTGTGATACTTGTGGCGGAGGATGTAAAGAACAATCTTCTTATGACTGCCGTTGTAGTACTTGTGGTGGAGGATGTAAAGAATATTATGATCATTATTGTGCTGAATGGAAGGATTGTAGTGATAAATATCCTGGTTGTAAAACATGTGTTAAAGATGTAGCAAATTGTAAAACTTATTATCCAACTTATGATTGTAATTGTCGTACTTGTCATTATTGCTCTGAATATTATCCAACTTATAGTTGTAATTGTAGTACATGTACAACAAAAAAGGCAACTCTGGTCGTGGCGGAAGTAATTATATTGCTAATGGAATAACTGTTGTTGAAAAAGTAAATGGTAATAGAAGTGGTAATGGTAAGTTGGAATTAAAATTTGTTAGTTAATTGGAGGATTTATGAAAAAAATTGGAATATTGTTAATAACGCTTTTGTTAGTTTGTGGTTGCGGAAAGAAAAATGATAAAGGAGTAGAAGAACCTAAAACTATTGATTTTGAAGCAAAAAGAGAAGAACTTAATAATAAGCTTCTTGAATATGGTAAACTTGTTTATGAAAATGATACTTGGATTTATGGTGATATTGAAAAAGGTGTTTATTTTATGACTTTGAAAGAGATGAGTGAAAGAAATAAATATGATATAAGTATGTTTGTTAATCCTGAGACTAATAAAGCATGTGATGTTGAAATGACAAAAATTGAATTTTATATCGATGGAAGAGAAGGTAATAAAAATACTTATCATTATAATCCTGTTTTGGATTGTGGGTTTTAAAAATAGATTGAAAAATCTATTTTTTTCTAAAATGAATACTATTTTTGAGTGAAAGTTTTATTAATGTCAAAAAGTTGAAAATAATAAAATTTAAAAAAAATATGCAATTTTTGCTTGATTTTTCATAGACTTTAATGTTATAATTATAGTCGTATGGCTGCGTGGATGTGCGAGGTTACCGATACACTAGGATGAGTTGGTAGTAAAAATGGTGGAAATGGAGAACTTGTACGGAGTATGTCTATACTAGATATAGGCGAAAGGAGGACATGAAAAAATGTCAAAAGATAAAGTTAGAATTAATTTGAAAGCATATGATCATCAATTACTTGATGTTGCTGCTGGAAAAATTGTTGAAACTGTTAAAAGAACTGGTGGCGAAATTTCTGGACCTGTTCCACTACCAACAGAAATTGAAAAAGTTACAGTATTAAGAGCAGTTCACAAATATAAAGATGCGAGGGAACAATTCGAAAGAAGAACTCATAAGAGATTAATCGATATTAAAAACCCAAGCAAAGAAACTGTTGATGCATTACAACACTTAGACATACCTAGTGGTGTTGATGTAAATATCAAATTATAAGAAAAAAAGGAAGGAAAGAAATTATGAAAGGAATCTTAGGACGCAAAGTTGGAATGACTCAAGTATTTACTAAGGATGGTAAGTTAATTCCTGTTACAGTTATTGAAACTGAACCTAACGTAGTAATGCAAGTTAAAACTGCCAGCAAAAATGGTTATAACGCAATTCAACTTGGTGTATTCGAAAAGAAAGAAAAACAAGCAACTAGACCAGAAATGGGAAATGCTAAAAAAAGCTAATACTACTCCTAAGCGCTACTTAAAAGAAATAAGAGATGTAGAATCAACTTATAATATTGGTGATACAATTTCTGCTTCAGTATTTAGCGTTGGAGAAGTTGTTGATGTAACAGGTACAAGTAAAGGAAAAGGTTTCCAAGGGGTTATTAAACGTCATAACCAATCTCGTGGACCAATGACTCATGGTTCTCATTATCATAGAAGACCAGGTTCACTTGGTACTATGTTACCAAAAAGAGTTTTGAAAGGTAAAAAATTAGCTGGACACATGGGTGTTGATACAGTTACTATTCAAAACTTAGAAATCATCGAAGTAAACGATGTAGAAAACTATATTTTAGTTAGCGGAAATGTTCCAGGTGCAAAAAAATTCTTTAGTATTAATTAAAACTTGTTAAAAATAGCAGAAAGGAAGATCCAAAAGAAATTCTTACTTATGAAGTAGAAACTGTTGTTGATGAAGTTGTTGAAACTCCAGAAGTAACAGAAGAAGTTACTGAAACAGTAGAAGAAGTAACAGATACTAAAGAAGAAGCTAAGGAAGAAGAAAGTAAGTAATACTTGCTTAGAAAGGAATTAAAATGACAAAGATAAGTGTTAAGAACCTAAGCGGTGAAAAAAGTAAAAGATTTAACATTAAATGATAGTATCTTTTAAAATTGAAGTAAATGATGATGCACTTAAGAAAATGATTCGTTTACAATTAGATGCTAGTCGTCAAGGAACAAGAAAAACTAAAAATAGAAGTGAAGTTTCTGGTGGTGGAAGAAAACCATGGAAACAAAAAGGAACTGGTAGAGCTCGTCAAGGTAGTATAAGAGCTACTCAATGGGTTGGTGGCGGAGTACCATTTGGTGTTGGTAACCGTGACTTTAGTTTCAAAATTAATAAGAAAGAAAGAGTGCTTGCATTAAAGAGTGCTTTATCTCTAAAAGTATTAGAAAAAGCTTTAGTAGTTGTTGATAATTTTAATATGGAAAGTACTAAAACTAAAGATGCATTAAAAATGTTAGATGCATTAAAACTTGAAGATAAAGTGTTATTTATTACAAGTGATGATGCTGCAAATCTTTATTTAGCAACTAGAAATTTACCAAATTGTTTAGTTATTTATGCTGAAGAAGTAAATGTTTATGATTTAGTAAATGCTGATGTAGTTGTTATGGATGAAGCTGCAGTAAATAAAATTGAGGAGGTGCTTAAATAATGAGACATTATTCTGATATTATTATTGCACCAGTTATTACTGAAAAATCTATGGCTGAAAGACAAAATGGTGTTTATACATTTAAAGTAGCTAAAGATGCTGACAAAACAGAAATTAAGAAAGCTATCGAAGAAGCTTTTAAAGTTAGTGTAGTTAGTGTTAATACATTAAATACAAAATCTAAAAAGAAGAAGAGTTGGAAAATATGCCGGAAGAACTAAGACTTATAAAAAGCTATTGTTACTTTAGCAGAAGGCTCTTCAATAGAAATATAGTAGGGAGGAAAAGAATATGGCTATAAAACATTATAAACCAACGACTAATGGTCGTCGTGGAATGAGTACACTAGCAAATGAAGAAATTACAACTTCAACTCCTACTAAATCACTTATTAGCTAAGAAAAGTAAAACTGGTGGAAGAAATAATCAAGGTAAAATGACAGTTCGTCACATTGGTGGTGGAGCAAAAAAGAAAATACCGTATAATTGATTATAAAAGAAATAAAGTTGGTGTTACTGGACGTGTTGCAAGTATTGAATACGATCCAAATAGAAATGCTAACATTGCTCTAATTAATTATAAAGATGGAGAAAAGAAATATATTATTGCGCCAAATGGATTAAAAGTAGATATGATTATCGAAAATGGTGAAACAGCTGATATCAAAGTAGGTAATGCATTACCACTTAAAAATATTCCAGTTGGTACAATGGTTCATTGTATTGAATTACAACCTGGTAAGGGTGCTGAAATTTGTAGAAGTGCTGGAGCTGGGGCTCAAATACTTGGTAGAGAAGGTAAATATGTAATCGTTCGTTTACTGTCAGGTGAAACAAGAAAAGTTCTTGGAACTTGCATGGCAACTATCGGTGAAGTTGGAAATGAAGATTATAAACTAGTAAACTTAGGTAAAGCTGGTAGAAAACGTCATATGGGTATTAGACCTACAAACCGTGGTTCTGTTATGAACCCTAACGATCACCCACATGGTGGTGGAGAAGGACGTGCTCCTATCGGACGTAAGAACCCAATGACTCCATGGGGTAAACCTGCACTTGGAGTTAAGACTCGTAAGAGTAAAAAAGAAAAGCGAAAAAAAGTTATAGTTAGTAGAAAGGCTAAATAATAGGAGGAAAAATGGCAAGAAGTTTAAAAAAGGACCTTATGTTGAAAAATCACTTATGAAAAAGGTTCAAGAAATGAATAAAAGTAATAAAAAAGACAGTTATTAAGACTTGGTCAAGAAGATCTACTATTTTTCCTGATTTTGTTGGTCATACTATAGCTGTTCATAATGGAAAAGATTTTATTCCAGTTTATATAACTGAAGACATGGTTGGACATAAATTAGGAGAATTTTCACAAACTCGTAAATTTACAGGCCATGCAGGTAATAAGTAGGAGGTAACATGGAAGCATACGCAATTCATAAAAATGCCTTAATTAAGCCTAGACTTGCTAGAATGACAATGGACTTAATTAGAGGAAAAGATGTTGAAACTGCTAGAGGAATATTAGAAAATACTAATACTAAAGCTAGTAGATTAATTCTTAAAGTTTTAAATTCAGCTGTTGCTAATGCTGTTAATAATAACGGTGCAAATGAATCTGAACTTAGAATTAGTGAATGTTACATTAATCCAGGACCTGTTTATAAGAGAATTAAATTTGCAAGTCGTGGAAATGTAGACCGCCATGATAAGAGAAGTAGTCACATTACTGTTAAAGTAACTGATGAAGCGAAGGGAGTTAAGTAATAATGGGACAAAAAGTAAATCCTATAGGATACAGACTTGGTGTTAATAAAACTTGGCAAAGTAAATGGTATTCTAAAGATAATTATCAAGAGTATTTAATTAATGATATTAAAATTAGAGAATATTTAGAAAAAAATCTTAAAGAAGCCGCTATTGCTAGTGTTATTGTAGAAAGAAGAAACAATAAGTGTGAAGTTAGTATCTATACTGCTAAACCTGGTGTTATCATCGGACGTGGTGGAGAAGATATAGAAAAATTAAGAAAGAAATTATCTAAATTAGTTAATGAAGAAGTATTTGTTAATATAGTTGAAGAAAAAAATCCAGATTTAAATGCTTCATTAGTTGCTCAAAATATAGCTAGTCAAATAGCTGCTAGAGCACCATTTAGATCAGCTCAAAAAAGAGCTATCAGAAACGTAATGAAAGCTGGAGCTAAAGGATGTAAAACTGCTGTATCTGGTAGACTTGGTGGAGCTGAAATGGCAAGAACTGAAGGTTATACTGAAGGAACAGTGCCACTACATACTATCAGAGCTGACGTTGATTATGCTATAGCTGAAGCTGATACAACTTATGGTAAAATCGGAGTTAAAGTTTGGATTTATAAAAATGAAATACTTCCTGCTAAAAAGACTTTGAAGGGAGCTGATAAAAATGTTGATGCCAAAAAGAACTAAATATCGTAAGAGTCATAGAGTAAGCTATGATGGAAAAGCCAAAGGTAATACTGAACTACATTTTGGCGATTATGGTCTAGAAGCTTTAGAAGGCGGATGGATTTCAGCTCGTCAAATTGAAGCAGCTCGTATTGCAATGACACGTTATATGAAACGTGGTGGAAAAGTATTTATTAACATATTCCCACATATGCCTAGAACTAAAAAAACCTCTAGAAACTAGACAAGGTAAAGGTAAAGGTTCAGTAGATGAATGGGTAGCAGTTGTTAAAAATGGAAAAATTATGTTTGAAATTACAGGTGTTGATGAAGCTATAGCTCGTGAAGCTTTTAAGACTTGCTTCTCATAAATTATCTGTTAAAACAAAATTTGTAAAAAAAAGAAGAAGTAAAGGATGGTGATTCTCTTGGAAATTAAGGAACTTAGAAAGTTATCTACAGAAGATTTAACTAAAAAAATCAAAGATACAAAGGAAGAATTATTTACAAAGAGAATGCAACATGCAAATGGTACACTTGAAAAACCAGTTGAACTTAAAATATTAAGAAGAGATGTTGCAAGAATGAAAACTATTCTTAAAGAAAGAGAAATTGATGGAGGTAATAAATAATGACAGAAAAGAAACAAGAATTAATTGGTAAAGTTGTTAGTGCATCTAATAACAAAACAATAACTGTTAATGTTGAAACATCAAAAAAGACATCCTTTGTATAAGAAAAATGTTAAATATTCAAAGAAATATGCTGCTCATGATGAAAAGAATGAAGCAAAAGTAGGAGATACAGTAAAGATTAGAATGACTAGACCATTATCTAAAACTAAAAGATATGAACTAGTAGAAATTTTAACTAAAGCTGTTATCCTTTAGGAGGTATTATTATGGTAATGCAAGAAAGTAGACTTAAAGTTGCTGATAACTCAGGAGCTAGAGAACTATTAGTTATTAGAGTTCTTGGTGGTTCTAAAGTTAAATATGGTAATATCGGGGATGTTGTTGTTGGAACAGTTAAAAAAGCTATTCCTAACAGTCCAGTAAAAAAAGGTAAAGTTGTTAAAGCCGTAATCGTTAGAAGCGTTGAAGGCGTTAGAAGAAATGATGGTTCTTATATCAAATTTGATGATAATGCATGTGTACTTATTAAAGATGATAAATCACCAATTGGTACTCGTGTTTTAGGACCTGTAGCTAGAGAGTTAAGAGAAAAAAGATTATATGAAAATTGTTTCTCTTGCTTCAGAAGTATTATAGGAGGCAAAATGAAAGTAAAAGTTGGAGATACTGTTAAAGTAATTGCTGGTGCTGATAAAGGTAAAACTGGTAAAGTTATTAAAACATTAAAACTTGAATCTAAAGTAGTTGTTGAAGGTGTACATATTGTTAAAAAACATAGTAAACCTACAAGTATGAATGATAAAGGTGGAATATTTGAAATCGAAGCTCCAATTCATGTTTCTAATGTAAAGGTAATTGATGAAAAAGAAGCTAAAAGCTTCTAAAAAAGCGAAAAAGTAGAAGAAAAAGCTGAAAAGAAAGCTAAGACTTCTAAGAAAGTGAGTAAGTAGTTATGAGTAATTTTAGAAAATTATATGATGAAAAAATTGTTCCAGAATTAATGAAAGAACATAATTATACTACTATTATGGCAGTACCTAAGTTAGAAAAAATTGTTATTAACATGGGCGTTGGTGAAGGTAGTAAAGATGAAAAATATATTACTGCAGCTGTAAAAGATCTAGAAGCTATTAGTGGTCAAAAACCTGTTGTAACAAAAGCTCGTAAATCAATTGCTGGTTTCAAATTAAGAGAAGGTCAACCTGTTGGTGTTAAAGTAACATTAAGAGGAGAAAATATGTATAACTTCTTTGAAAAGTTAGTTAAAATTGGACTTCCTCGTGTAAGAGATTTCCGTGGAGTTTCTGGACATGCTTTTGATGGAAAAGGAAATTATACAATTGGAATTAAAGAACAATTAATATTCCCAGAAATTGAATATGATGAAGTGTTAAAGGTGCGTGGAATGGATATTATATTCGTTACTACTGCAAAGAGCAATGAAGAAGCTAAAAAGTTTATTAAAAGGCTTTGGAATGCCTTTCAAGAATTAAGGAGGCACTATGGCAAAGAAAAGTATGATTGTTAAAAATCAAAGAGCACCTAAATTTTCAACTCGTGCTTACACAAGGTGTAATCGTTGTGGAAGACCTCACGGTGTATTAAGAAAATATGGAATTTGCAGAATTTGTTTTAGAGAACTTGCAAATGAAGGTAAATTACCAGGTGTTAAGAAATCTAGTTGGTAGAAGGAGGAAAATTATGTTTGTACAAGATAAAATAGCAGATATGTTAACTCGTATTCGTAATGCTAATCAAATGAGATATGCAACTGTTGAAGTTATTGGTACTAAAATGACTTTAGGTATTGCTGAAATACTTAAAAATGAAGGTTATATTGCTGATTATGTATATGAAAAGAATACAAATGGTGATAAATTAACTTTAACACTTAAATATGGTCCTAAAAAAGAAAGAGTTATTGTTGGACTTAAAAAGAATTAGTAAATCTGGTTTAAGAGTTTATGCTAAAGTGGATGAAATTCCTCGTGTTCTAAACGGACTAGGTATTGCTATAATCTCAACTTCTGAAGGTTTAATGACTGATAAAGAAGCAAGAAGTAAAGGGTTAGGAGGCGAAGTTCTTGCCTATATATGGTAAGTAGATTATTATGAGTAGAATAGGTGAAAGAAAAATAAGCATTCCTGACGGCGTTACAGTTAGCGTTAATGGAAACGTAGTAGATGTTAAGGGACCTAAGGGAGAACTTACATTAGAATTTAGTAAACTAGTTAGTGTTTTAGTAGAAGATGGTGTTGTTTTTAACTAAACAAATTAAACCAAGCCAAGAAGCTAATATGATGCAAGGAACTACTAATTCATTAATTAGTAATATGATAACAGGTGTTTCTAAAGGTTATGATAAAGGATTAGAAGCAGTAGGTGTTGGATATAGATTCCAAGTTAGTGGTAATAAAATTACTATCAGTGCTGGTTATTCTCATCCAGTTGTTATGGAAGCGCCAGTTGGTTTAACAGTTACTAGTGAAAGTAATACAGAAATTACTATTCATGGTATTGATAAACAAAAAGTATCTGAATTTGCGGCTAATGTTCGTAAAGTAAGAGAACCAGAACCTTATAAAGGTAAAGGTATCCGTTACAAAGGTGAACATGTTCGTCGTAAAGAAGGAAAGAAAGCGGCATAGGGAGGAGTTAAAGTATGATATAAAAAAGAAGCAAGTAATAAATCACGTGTAAGACGTCATGAAAGAGTACGTAAAACTATTAGTGGTACTGCTGAACGTCCTAGATTAAATGTATTTAGATCTAATAAAGGTATTTATGCTCAAGTTATAGATGATGTAACTAAGACTACCCTTGCTAGTTCTTCAAATTTAGAATTAAAAAAATAGCTAATGGTGGTAATATCGAAGCAGCTAAAGCTGTTGGAAAAGATATTGCTGAAAAATGTAAAAAATTAAAAATTAAAACTGTGGTATTTGACCGTGGTGGTTACCAATATCATGGTAGAGTTGAAGCTTTAGCAGATGCTGCTAGAGAAGCTGGACTAGAATTTTAAGGAGGGTAGCATGAGAAAAGAAGATAAAAGACAAGAAAAGAAAAAATTTATTAGAAGAAAAAGTTATTTCTATTACTAGAGTTACTAAAGTTACTCAAGGTGGTAGACATTTCCGTTTCTGTGCTACTGTTGCAGTTGGAAACCGTAAAGGTTTAGTTGGTATTGGTAGTGGAAAAGCTAATGAAGTTCCAGAAGCTATCAAAAAAGCTTTACAAGCTGCTAATAAAAACGTATGTAAAGTTGCACTTAGTGATGGAAGAACTATTCCTCATGAAGCTGAAGCAAAAAGTAGGTAGAGCTGTAGTTCTAGTTAAACCTGCTAAAGAAGGACGTGGAATCATCGCTGGTGGAGCTGCTCGTGCCGTTCTTGAATTAGCTGGTGTTAAAGATATCGTTTCTAAGTCTTTAGGATCAAATACTCAAGTTAATGTTGCTAAAGCTACTTTAGAAGCATTAAAGAGCCAAAGAACTCCAGAACATATAGCTGAACTTCGTGGCAAGAAAGTTGAGGAATTATAATATGAGATTAGAAAAATTTACCAAAAACTAAAGAAATGAAAGCATCTAAAAGAGTTGGTAGAGGACCAGGATCTGGAATGGGTAAAACATCTACTCGTGGTGAAAACGGACAAAAATCAAGAAGTGGTGCTTCAATTAAAGCTTGGTTCCAAGGTGGACAAACACCTCTATATAGAAGAATTCCTATCAGAGGATTTAATAATAAGAATTTTGAAACTAAATTTGCTGTTATTAACTTAAGTGATTTAGATAAATTCTTTAATGATGGTGATGTTGTTACTCCAGAAGTACTTAAAGAAAGAAAAAAATAATAAAGAAACAACTTGACGGAGTTAAAGTATTAGGTAGTGGTGAACTTACTAAAAAAGCTTACTGTTAAAGCTAATAGATTCTCTGCAAAAGCTGTTACAAAAATTGAAAATATTGGTGGCAAAGCTGAGGTGATTTAGATGTTTCGTGGCTTTTCTCAATTGTTTAATAAAGCTAACAAAGATTTAAGAAAAAGAATATATTTTACATTATTCTGTTTAGGTTTTTTGCTCTAGGATCATCCGTTACGATCCCTTGGGCGAGTCAAATTTATCAAGACCTAGGTTTCTTAGAAATCTTTAATATCATGAGTGGTGGTGGACTTAGAAGCTTTTCTATATTTGCTTTAGGAGTTTCTCCATATATTACTGCATCAATAATTACACAATTATTGCAAATGGATATTATTCCATATTTCAAAGATTTAAAAGAACAAGGTTATGTTGGAAGACAAAAAATTAATAAGATAATAACCGTTATATGGGTATTATTATTGGTTTTTTCCAAGCTTATGTATTATGTATTGCTTATATGGGTAGTGCTAGTGTATTTGTTCAACTTAAAACAGCTTTAGTTATGACTGCTGGTACGGCATTCTGTTTATGGATGGGGGATCAAATTACTAATAAAGGTATTGGTAATGGTCAATCTATGTTGATTATGGCTGGTATAATACTTAGTATGCCTAGTGTATTCTCTGGAGCATATTATGGTTTTATAACAAGTGGTACATATGAAGCAGCATTAGGTATTTTCTTCTTTAGCTTATTTATACTTACATATATACTTATTATTGTAGGTATTATATGGATACAATTAGCTGAGAGAAGAATACCAATTCAATATGCAAATAAATCAACAAGTGCATATGGAGCTCAAAATAGTTTCTTACCAATCAAGCTTAACTCTGCTGGAGTTATGCCTGTAATATTTGCATCAATTCTTACAACAATACCTGCAACAATAGTTGCACTTACTAAGAATCAAAATGCAATAGATTTTGTTAATAAGTATATTGTGTATAATACACCAACTGGTTTTGTATTATATATTATACTAATATTATTCTTTGGATATTTCTATACCTTTATGGTAATGAATCCAGATGAAATGAGTAAAAACTTAAATGAACGTGGTGGATATATTCCTGGAATAAGACCTGGTGAAGATACTAGTAAATATATTAGTAATTCAATGGGAAAACTTACTTTTTGTGGGAAGTATATTCCTTGTAATACTTGCAGCTATACCTGTTTTGTTCTCACTAATATTTAAGCTATCAAGTGCTGTTACAATTGGAGGAACAGGAATGTTAATCGTTGTTGGTGTTGCAATTGAAACATATAAACAAATGGAAAGTAGTTTAGTAAGTAGAAGTTATACTGCTAAGAGAAAGAGAGTAAGATAATATGAAAAATATAATATTTATAGCTCCTCCCGCAGCGGGAAAAGGAACTCAAAGTACAATGTTAAAAGAAAAATATAGTTATAATCACCTTTCAACTGGTGATATGCTAAGAGAAGCAATTGCTTCTGGTTCTGAATTTGGGTTAATGCTTAAAAATATTATTGATGAAGGTAAGTTAGTAAGTGATGATATAATGATTGATTTAATTAAAGAAAAACTTAATAACTTAGAAGGAAAGCCATTTATTCTGGATGGTTTTCCTCGAACTCTTAATCAAGCAATTGCTTTAGAAAGCTTACTAGATAAAGAATATGAAGTAATATATTTAGATTTAAGCGAAGAAGAAGCTGTGAGTAGAATCTTGGGTAGACTTACATGTAGTTGTGGAAAGTCATATAATCTAAATGTAGAAGCTTTAAAACCAAAAAATTGATGGTATTTGTGATGGATGTGGAAGTAGCCTTGTTAAAAGAGGAGATGATAATGCTGATGCATTCAAAGTTAGATATAAATCTTTTATAGATAATACAAAGCCATTAATTGATTATTATGAAGAAAAAAATAAACTTCATAAAATAGATGTTAATAGAAATGTAGAAGATATCTTTAAAGATATCATGGAAGTTTGTAATGATTAGTATTAAGAGTGATAGAGAAATTGAATTAATGAGAGAAGCTGGTAAATACTTGGTTGATACTTTTAAATATATAGAAAAGTATATAGAAACGGGTGTTACCACTAAGAAATTAGATACATTGATTCATGAATATATAATAAGTATTGGATGTGTTCCTTCTTGTTTAGGTTATGAAGGTTATCCTGCTACAAGCTGTATATCAATTAATGATGAAGTTGTGCATGGAATACCTGGAGGACGAAAAATCAAGAATGGTGATATTGTTTCAATAGATTTAGTTTTAAGTTATAAAGGTTATCATGCTGATGCTACTAGAACTTATATTGTTGGCAATGTAAGTGAGGAAATTAAAAATTTAGTAAAAGATACTAAAGATGCATTTTATGCAGGTGTAGCAAAGGTTAAAGAAGGTGCAAGAGTTAGGGATATAAGTTGTGCGATTGAAGATTATGCTCATAGTCATGGTTTATCAGTAGTTGAAGAATTATGTGGACATGGTATTGGACTTGAAATGCATGAAGAACCTGATATTTGTAACTTTGATGACGGCAATATGACTAGACTTAAGGCTGGTATGGTTATTGCTATTGAACCTATGCTTAATTTAGGTAGTAAACAAAGTATATCTATGTGATGATTACTGGACAGTTAAAACTATGGATGGTAAACCATCATGTCACTATGAATATACAGTATTAGTTACAAAAGATGGATATGAAATATTAACAGGAGATTAAATATGGGAAAAAAGATAAAATTGAAGTAGAAGGAAAAGTTACTGAAGTTTTAAAAGGTAGTGATTACTTAGTTGAACTTAGTAATGGACACACTGTAAAAGCCTACGTTTCTGGTAAAATACGTATGAACATGATTCGTATTTTAGCAGGTGATAGAGTTACAGTGGAACTTTCACCATACGATTTAACACGTGGGATTATAAAATGGAATAATAGATAAGGAGTGAAATTATGAAAGTTAGACCATCAGTAATAAAAAGATTTGCAAAAAATGTAAAATCATAAGAAGAAAAGGAAAAGTTAGGGTTATTTGTGAAAATCCTAAACATAAACAAGTACAAGGTTAAGGAGGATATATAAATGGCAAGAATTAAGAATATTGAATTACCAAATGAAAAACATACTTGTATTGGACTTACAGCAATTTATGGTATTGGTAGAAATTTAGCAAAAACTATCTGTGAAGATGCAAATGTTGAACCAACTAAAAAAATTAAGATTTAACAGAAGATGAAATTGCTAAACTTCGTCGTGAAATCGATAAATACACAGTTGAAGGTGACCTTAGACGTGACGTTCAAATGAGTATCAAAAACAAAATGGAAATAAATTGCTATGAAGGTATTAGACACAAAAAAGGATTACCTGTAAGAGGACAAAGAACTAGTAGTAATGCTAAGACTCGTAAAGGAAAAGGTAAAGTAGTTGCTAACAAGAAAAAGGTCGGAAAGTAGGGTGTTAATATATGGCATATAATAGAAGAAAAAGAAAAGTAAAGAAGAATATTCCTGAAGCTGTTGCTCACATTCATTCAACTTATAATAATACTATTGTTACTATAAGTGATAAAGAAGGTAACGCTATTAGTTGGTCATCAGCTGGTAGAATTGGTTATAAAGGAAGTAAAAAGAAAACTCCTTTTGCTGCTGGACTAACTAGTGAAGCTGCTGCAGCTGCTGCAGTTGATGCTGGAGTTAAAAAAAGTTGATGTATTTGTTAAAGGTCTAGGACCAGGAAGAGAAAACGCAATTAGATCACTTCAAACTGCAGGACTTGAAATTACAAGTATAACTGATGAAACACCAATTCCTCATAATGGATGTCGTCCACCAAAAAAGACCAAGAAACTAATAAGGGAAAGGAACGTGTACTATGATAAAATTTGAAAAACCAGACTATAAAATTACTGAATATCAAGAAAAGCAGTCATTATGCTAAATTTGAAATTGAACCATTAGAAAGAGGTTTTGGTACTACAATAGGAAATGCTATGAGAAGAGTACTTCTATCAAGTTTACCTGGTAGTGCTGTTACTTCAATTAAAATTGATGGAGTTTTACATGAATTTCAAAAAATAGAAGGTGTTGTTGAAGATGTTACAACTATAGTATTAAATATTAAAAAATTAGTTGTTAAAAATCATTCAACTGGAGAAAAAGTTATAAAATTACAAAATCTGAAGAAGGACCAGTAACAGCTGGAGATATCGAAAAAGATGCTGATATTGAAATTATGAATCCTAATTTAGTTATTTGTAACTTAGTTGCTGGAGAAAAATTAATATTGAAATGACTGTTAAAAATGGTCGTGGATTTACTCCAGCTGCTGTTAATAAAGCTAATATGGACAAAAACGTTGCAGGTGTTATTGCAATAGATTCAAATTATTCACCAATTGAAGTTGTTAAGTATGAAGTACTTGATACTCGTGTTGGTCAAGATGAATCTTATGATAAGTTAGTTATGGAAGTAACTACTGATGGTTGCATGACTCCAGAAGAAGCTATGGCACTTGGTGCTAAGATATTAATTGAACACTTTACAATAATCTCAGATTTAAATTCAATTAGTAATATTGCTAATATTATGCAAGAAAAGAAAATTGATACAATGACTAAGACACTTGAAACACCAATTGAAGAAGTTGAATTCTCAGTAAGAGCTTATAATTGTTTAAAGAGAGCTGGTATTCATACCGTTCAAGATTTAGTTAACAAAAGAAGTTGAAGTTACTAAGATTAGAAATTTAGGTAAGAAATCATTAAAAGAAGTTCTTGATAAAGTTGAAGAATTAGGACTTACATTTAAGGAGTAGAATATGAAATATAGAAAATTAGGAAGAGAAACTAGAATTAGAAGAAGTATTTTAGCTGGACTTACTAAAGATGTAATCATGAATGGTTATGTTGTAACAACTGAAGCTAGAGCTAAAGAAGTTAGAAAATTTGTTGATAAGATGATTACTTACGGAAAAACTGGTACATTAGTTTCAAGAAGAAAAGCATTAGCTTTCTTACATAATGATAATGAAGTT